>Ga0247843_1007441_pt1 | contig 13486 bp, 12 predicted proteins | sample LaCruzMarch2017__FD_192420 | JGI IMG/M metagenome (GOLD analysis project Ga0247843, IMG submission 192420) | Freshwater microbial communities from meromictic Lake La Cruz, Castile-La Mancha, Spain - LaCruzMarch2017_8m | ecosystem: Environmental > Aquatic > Freshwater > Lake | place: Spain...
AGCCCGGCACGCTGGCTTCTATGATCCGGCAAAGCCAGCTGGATCGTTCTTTGTTTCAGTGACTGAAAAGGCAGCATCTCTTTTTTCAATCAGTGGCAAAATCATAGGGTGAAGAACCGCAAACAGATGGCCGGGGGGATGCGAGGAAGGCTGCCGGAGGGGGCAAATCTGATCGCATAGGCATGGCCGAATCGAAATCCAAACCCGGCGCTCATAGATGCGCCGGAGGAGAACGGCAGTCATAGACAGCCGCTACAGCCCCTCAAAAAATGATTTTGCTGTCCATGATTTTGCTAAAATCCCCGGCGCTCATAGAGACGCCGCTACAGGGCAAGCCGCTACAGAAAATTTGAATAAAATTCTGTAGCTTGACATCCGTAAAACAATTCATACATTTCACACATGTCTGCAACCGCAACTTTAAGTATCAGAGTTCCCGTGGAAACCCGTCGGTGGTTGGAGAGGTTTGCCAAACGGCGAGGGAGCCCCGGAATGGCAGCGACTCGCATCTTGGAGGAGGCGCACCGCCGGGAGGATTTTCCAGCCGTAGAATTTCGGGATACGCGCTTGGGGCGAGTCGCATTTGTCCAAGGAACGCGCGTTCAAGTGGGCTTTGTTTACGGGCAAACGATCGCTGATCCCACGATAAGCGCTGAAAAGTTGGCGGAATCTTTTGCCTGGCCTCGCTGGAAAGCAGCCGGCGTGCTGGCCTACATGCGGGAATTTGCTGAGGAATGCCGTCAAGAGTGGGAGGACTTTAGCTCCTGCGATGCTCAGGCGCTCAAGCGGAGTTTACCTGATATGGAGATTCGGGAAGTCGCCTCGCTTTGAATCTTCTTCTTGATGAGCATATTTGGCCGGGTGTGGCCGCGATTGTTAGGGATTTGCTCCCACAAGTGCAGGTCGAGAGCATTCACGATTTTCGTGGCGGTCGGCTCATGAATTGCGAGGATGGTATCATCTTGAGGGAATGCTTGAATGGGAATTGGATACTTGTGACTTTCGATGTCAACACGATTCCTGCGATATTGGGTGAAATGGCCGTAAACCAAGAGGACCATTCGGGTGTGGTCTTTGTTTCCAGCAAGTCATTTGCTCAAAACGACCATTCCGCTTTAGCGAAGGCTCTTGTGGGGCTTGCGCGTGCGGAATTCGATTCCGAATGGAAAAACCGTGTGCTGTTTTTGAGTAAATTGTGAGTTTTGTTGTAGCGGCTGTCTATGACTGCCGAATCGATTTTTTTCAATTATTGGCAAAATCATTGATAGCAAAATCATGGGGTGAAGAACCGCAACCAGAAGGCGTGGTGAATGCCAGGAAGGCTGCCGAAGGCGGCAAATCTTACTGCATATGCATGGCTGAATCGGAATCGACACTCGGCGCTCACAGAGACGCCGCTACAGTTCGGCAGTCATAGACAGCCGCAACAGCCTCCCAATAAGATGATTCTGTCATCAACCTAAATTCGGCAGTTGGGATTGGTAAACTGGGTTTAAAAAGCTGAAATCTAAAGCGAAGCAGATAAGAACCTTCTATCCCAAATGGTGAACAGCGGAGCAGTTGGATTACCTTCAAAAATAGGCCCTTTCATTCAAAATTGCCCCTTCAACTGCCGGATTTAGGATCAATGATTTTGTCAAACTCCTGGCGCTCATAGAGTCGCCGGGACATAGAAACCGGTATTGACATGACAGCATGGCATCATTAAAGTGCCATCATGATTCGTGCGCAAATACAGTTAGAGGTCACTCTTTACGAGCAACTCAAAGACAAGGCCAGAGAGTTGGGGTGCAGTATCGCCGAGTTGGCGCGAATGAGCATCAAGGAAAAATTGGACTCTGATTCCGCCGCGCGCAAATGGGCTGACTCTCTCAAGGTGGCTGGGGCGCATCGAAGCGGGTTGCATGACTTGTCGACAAAGCATGATGACTATTTGACCCATGAGGAGTGGTGAACTCATTTTTGTAGATACCTCGGCTCTGCTGGCCTTGCTGGATGGAGATGACATCCAGCATGCCGCCGCTTTTGAGGAGTGGAAGAAATTTTCTGGCAGCCATTCCAGACTGTTCACGAGTGATTATGTGAGGCTGGAATCTTGCTCGCTCATCCAGAGGCGACTTGGAGCGGTTGCGCTTTGCGACTTTCACGATGTGATTCTGCCTCTGATGAAAATTCTGCCAGTCGGAGAACATGGTTTTGAGTCGGCCTTTGAAAAGTGGAGGTTTGGGCAAAGGCGGCACTTGAGTCTCGTGGATATCACAAGTTTTGAATGCATGCGTAGAGAGGGAATTCTTAAGGCGTATTCCTTTGATAAGCACTTTGTGGAGCAGGGCTTTCAACTGTGTCCAAGCCAAACCAGTCCGCTGTAGTGGGCTGTCTATGACTGCCGAATCGATTTGTTTTCAATTGTTGGCAAAATCATTGACAGAAATAATATGGGATGAAGAACTACAATCAGACAGCTTGGTTGTCCAGCGGAAGACCGCCGGAGACGACCAACCTGAGCGGCCGGATGAAAAAGGAATCCCGGCGCTCACAGAGACACCGCTACAGGAAAACGGCAGTCATAGACAGCCGCTACAGCCCCTAAAAAATGATTTTGTTGTCCATGATTTTGTCAAACTCCTCCGCGTTGGCATAAACAACACTCAAGTTTTCCCAAAATTTGACTTTCTATTTCATGAATTACGAGTAAATAGACCAGCCTTTCCCACATGCGATTCCTTCTGACCCATCCCAATTTTCCCTCTCAGTTACGCTCTGTGGCACAGGTGCTGGCGGCGAATCCCAATAATGAGGTCCGCTTTCTAACCAATACCGACAATGGTGAGATTGCAGGGGTCAAAAAAATTATCTACAAGCCAAAGCGGGATCCAGCGCCGCAGACACATCATTATTTGAGGGGCTACGAGCAGGCGATTTTGCATGGGCAGGCTGCTTACATGGCCTGTATGGAAGCCAAAAACCAAGGCTTCGTGCCGGATTTGATTTTTGGTCACGCAGGGTGGGGGCCAACTTTGTTTCTAAAGGATGCTTTTCCGCGCACGCCGATGGGGTTGAATTTTGAGTGGTTCTACCATGCGCACGGGACGGACTGCGATTTTGATCCAGCGGATCCGATCAATGCGGATGACGAGGCGAGGATTCGCACAAAGAATGCGACGCTATTGGCGGATTTGGCGGCGTGCGATGGCGGGGTCTGCGCCACGCGTTTCCAGTATGAGCAATTCCCGGTGCATTTGCGTTCGAACCTCGTGATCGGGCATGAGGGCATTGATACGAATTTCTTCAAGCCGAATCCGGGCGGAAAATTGGTGCTGGCGAATGGCAAGCTCGATCTCTCGGGGGTGGATGAAATCGTGACCTACGCCACGCGCGGCATGGAGCCTTATCGAGGCTTCCCACAGTTCATCGAGGCGGCTCACTTGCTTCAAAAAGCCAGGCCGAATGCCCATGTGGTGATCGCGGGAGACAACCGCGTCGCCTACGGGAAGCAGGCTCCAAACGGGAAGACATGGAAGGACCTCTACATGGAAAAATTCCCGCTCGATTCGGCACGCACGCATTTTGTCGGGTCGCTGCCATATGGGGAATATGTGAAACTTCTTCAATGCACGAAGGCGCACATCTACCTGACGCGGCCGTTTGTGCTCTCCTGGTCGATGCTAGAGGCGATGTCCTGCGGCGCGCTGGTGGTCGCATCCAATACGCCGCCGGTTCAGGAAGTGATTACGGATGGCATCAATGGCCTGATGGTTGATTTCTTCAAGCCAGACCAACTCGCAGCCGCGCTCGACCGTGTGCTGGCCAAGCCGAGCGAGTTTGACCAGATGCGGGAAAAGGCCCGCCAGACGGTGGTTGCCAAATACGACATGACCGCCTGCCTCCGCCAAAAACTGGCCTGGCTGTCGGGCCTGATGAATGCCCGGAGGTAGGACAGAATCATGGATGACAGAATCATTGGGCTGGAGGGGTAAAACATGCCAGTGCTCTTCGATTTACCTCCCGTGGCAATCGAGCAGGATCGTTTTCACGAGATTGATCGGACGGTGACGGGATGTGCCTTTGCAGCGCACAACTCACTGGGACGCTTTTTTGATGAGCGGATTTATCAGAATGAATTGTCAGAGAGATGCGCACACAGCGGTTTGGCGACGCGGTCAGAGCTGCCGATCAGAGTTTCACACAAGGAGTTTTCTAAAATCTATTATGTGGATTTTGTTGTCGAAAATTCGGTGCCTTATGAATTGAAGGCGGTTCAGGCATTGACGGGAGCTCATTGCAATCAGTTGCTCAATTATTTACTTCTCCTCGGCTGGAGGCACGGGAAGCTTCTCAATTTTCGGCCTCCATCGATTGAGTCACGCTTCATCTCCACAACATTGAACCATGCAGAAAGAATGTCTCTCGCTTTCGATGACAGAGAATGGGTTGAAACATGCCCTGAGGATGCGCTTTTAAAAGGTAGATTGCTGGATTTGCTTTCGGACCTTGGCTTGTTCCTTGATGTTTCGCTCTACCGGGAAGCATTGCTTAAACTCATGGAGAAGGATTCCTTCGGCTTACAAGATGTGGAGATTCACTCCTCTGGTAGAGTCCTCGGATTTCATCGAATGTGCCTGCTCAACCACGAAACGGCTTGGCATCTTTCGACTGTTCGAGACCATTTTGAAACCTACGGAACCCACTTAAGCCGTCTTGTCTCGCACTCAAACCTACGCTGTCTCCATTGGATTAACCTGAATCACAGGCAGGTCATTTTAAAAACCCTAAAAAAATGATTTTGCTGTCCATGATTTTGCTAACCCCTTCCCACCCTCCGGCGCTCATAGAGGCGCCGCTACAGGACGGCAGTCATAGACAGCCGCTACAGCCTCCCTAAAAATGATTCTGTCATCCATGATTCTATCAAAATTTGTATGAAAGTTCTGGTCACCATTCCGCATTTTCACAATCCGAAGGGTGGGGGAGCTTACGGTTCCACCGGCACGGAGAGCGCTCGCCGCGCGGAGGCGCTTTCGCGCAGCATTGCCGGTTTGCATGAGAGCCTCGGGCCGCGGCAGGCTTTTCTTTACTGCCTCCACGAGCCGGTGCCTGGTCGCGGGAATGGTCGGCTTTTAAAGGTGAACAGCCAGGCGGCGGATTCGCTGGATATCGCCGTTTGCACGGTGGGCGACTCGCATTTGATCAACAGCCTCTCTGTGCCGAGCGGAATGTTTCATCACCAACCGGTGAAGGCCGATCCCATGATGATCGGTTTTGCGTGTCAGCAGGTGCTCAAGGCGCACTTGGGCAAATACGATTTCTACTGCTACCTCGAGGATGACCTATTGATTCAGGATTCGTTTTTCCTGCGGAAGCTGGAGTGGTTCGCCCAGACTTTCGGCAACGAGGTTTTATTGCTGCCGCACCGATTCGAAATTTCATCCAAAGAGTCCCTGCGCAAACTCTACATCGACGGACCGGTGCGACCGGATTTCACAGCCCGCTGGCAAGATGTGAACGATCGCAGGATGCTGGCTGCCGAGTTTCTCGGGCAGGAGATTTCCTTTGAGCGATGGTCGAATCCCCACTCGGGCTGTTTTTTTCTGAGTGCCTCCCAAATGGCACGCTGGGCGGAGTCACCCACCTTCGGTGATGGCGACTGCAGCTTTGCCGGGCCACTGGAGAGTGCCGCTTCGCTGGGTGTGATGACAAATTTCCGCATCCACAAACCCGCTGCGCCGCACGCCGGTTTTCTCGAACTCCAGCACTTGCACAACCGATATCTCGGAGAAGCATTGAAGACTTCTTGATCGACACATAGTATGTCATTCCCATTTTGAAAGAAGACACGGACAGACCAGACTCAACGTCGATAGATTCTGCGGAGCTTGGCTCCTACAGGCTTTGGAAGGCCCTCCTGCGGGCGCGTCTTCTGGACGAGGCGAGTGCGGGATTCGCTCCCGAGTCCGGCGAGGTGGATTCCGCCTGGCAGGGATTTTGCAAGAAATTCCAAGTCGATCCAGCGACCTCGCTGCCAGTGCCGCAAGACTACATCGGCTGTCCGCCGGAGCGCTTGAAATCCGCCATCGAGCGCGAGTGCCGGATTTCGCTTTGGAAAAAAAGCCTCTTCGACTCGCAGGCCGAGGAACACTTCGAGCGCCGCAGGGCGGCGTTGGACCGCATTGTTTATTCACTGCTTCGAGTCAAGGAGGCCGGGTTGGCCCGCGAGTTGTGGTTCCGCATCAAGGAGGGCGAGGCCACATTTGCCGAGCTCGCGCCCACCTATGCGAGTGGGAATGAAATTTACACCGCTGGCATCGTTGGTCCCGTCGCCCTGGGAGCGATGCATCCCGCGCTGGCGGGCGTGTTGAAACCTGCGCGCGCCGGCGAACTGTTGAAGCCCTTCGCCGTTGCAGAGTGGTTTCTTGTGGCGAGGGTGGACCACCATTTACCTGTGGAATTTGACGAATCCATGAAATCCCAAATGATCGAGGAGCTCTGCCATCAATGGCTGGAACAACGCACCCATGGCCGACCAACCGCTTGATACCACCGCCGGCCAAGTCGCCGACCGCATCACTGCAGGCGAGGGGCCTCTCTCCAAGGCTCCCCGGGAGTGGCTCATTCGCCTGGTCGGCGCAGGCCGGCTCGCCCGTGCCACAATAGGGCAGGTGCTCATCACTCCCGCAAAAGTGAGCGGGCATGTTTTTATGGTGCTCGAAGGGCGCGTTCGCCTGTTGGGTGTTCGAGCGGGAGATCCTCATCCTGAGCTTCTCCAGACGCTTGGTCCGGGCGGCATCGCAGGTCTTGCTACATTCGCGTCCGGAGTGCCTGTCGAGGCTGCCACGGCAGCCGTGGAATGCGTTTGCCTGATGGTGGAGACGGCCCGTTTCCGGGAACTTCTCAGCGAGGCTCCAGAACTTCAAAAGAGCGTGGAATCGACTGTGACTCCCGCAGAGTTGTTCAATCTTCTCGCGATGGATTTTTCGCGGTGTGCCTTGGATGCTTCCAAAGTCCCGGATCTGATTCGAGCAGCACTTCCCGAAGCGGTGCTCGAGTCTGGAAATGCAGATGTGCGCGATGGCTTCACCTTTTGGATTGCGGAAGGTGATACACGCGGAATGCGCTGGTCGCACGCGGATGGCCCCCTTCGCCGTATCGGCATCCCCACTGAGGTTCTGGAGCGCAGTGAGATTCCGGATGTTCCCAAGGTGGCCGGTGTCCCCGCGCCGCCTGCGTTGCCACCGGCAGAGTCGTTGCTTGACCCGCTGATCGATTACCCTGTGCTGACGACGCAAAACGGCCCACTGGAGGAGGTCATCGCCTGCTTCGGGATGTTGGCGAAATTTTTCGGCAGGGAATTTCCAAAGGAGGCCGCCCGCCGTGTGTTGTCGAACGAGGTTCCTGCCGACCGCAAGCCCTCGCTGCACACCTGTGGAAATATCGCTACCATGTGTGGCTTCGCCGCGCAGCTCGTCAAACTTCCCGCTGCCAACCTCTCCCGCGTGGAGACCCCCGCACTCCTCCTGATCGATGGAAAGGTTTCCGTGCTTTTTCAAACGGGTGCCAAAGGCGTCGTGCTTGGCGACCCGCGCAGTGGCTTGGAGCGCTTGTCTCTGGAGGATTTCCTGCCGCGCCTTTCGACCGATGTGGAAATGCTGCTACTGCGTCCGCTTCCGAAGGAGGAGAAGGAAAAATTTGGCTTCAGATGGTTTTTGCCTGCGATTCGCAAGCACAAGCGTGTGCTCATTGAAGTCTTTGTCGCTTCGTTTTTCATTCAGTTGCTCGGACTCGCAAACCCACTCCTCACGCAGGTTATCATCGACAAGGTCTTGGTCCAAAATTCGATCGACACCCTGAATGTCCTCGGCGTGCTTTTTGTGTTGATCGCCATTGCCACTGTCGCGCTTACAGCCGTCCGCACCTATTTGTTTGTCGACACTTCGAACCGCATCGACCTCGCAGTCGGCTCGCGGATCATGGATCACCTCTACAAACTCACGCTCGGCTACTTCCAGCGCCGTCCCGTGGGGGAGGTCGCGTCCCGCCTGCACGAACTCGAAAATATCCGCCAATTTCTCACCGGCACAGCGCTCACCGTCGGCTTGGATGCCCTCTTTTCCGTAGTCTACATGGCAATCATGTTTTTCTATGATGTGAAGCTGGCAATTGTGGCTCTTCTTGTTGTGCCATTCATGACAGGCGTCACGCTCTTCGGAGCACCGATCCTTCAGGCCCAAATCCGCCGCCGTTCCGAGGAGGGTGCCAAATCGCAATCGCACCTCATCGAGACACTCACGGGTGTGCAAACGCTCAAGGCTGGAAATATTGAACAACCCTCGCGTTGGGAGTGGCAAAAACGCTATGCCGGCTTTGTCAGCGCAGGTTTCCATGCCGTTCTGACCTCCACGGCGATGAACTCGATGACGACGCTGCTCAGTCGATTGGGTGATCTCGCTGTGCTCTGGTATGGCGCTGTTTTGGTCATTAAGGGCGACCTGACCCTCGGTCAACTTATCGCCTTCCGTATTATCGCGGGCTATGTCACCACGCCGCTCATGCGCCTCGCACAGAGTTGGCAGAATTTCCAAGAAGTCGCGCTCTCCGTCGAGCGGCTTGGCGATGTGATCGATAGTCCACAAGAACAGAAATCCGACGAAGCAAACAATATTCCGATGCCTGCCATCACCGGCAAAGTAGAGTTCGATAGCATCACTTTTGCCTACATCCCCGGCCAGCAACCGCAGTTGCGAAATGTTTCCTTCAAAGTTCCCGCAGGCTCCTTCGTGGGCGTTGTCGGGAAGAGTGGATCTGGAAAATCCACCGTGCTCAAACTCATCCCTCGCCTTTACAATCCCGATGCAGGCCGGATTCTTGTGGACGACTACGAGATCGCAAAAGTCGAGCTCTACTCGCTGCGGCGTCAGATTGGAACGGTGCTCCAAGACAGTTTGCTTTTCAACTCTTCGGTCTTTTCAAACATCGCCATCGGCGACCCCGATGGCTCGCCGGACGATATCATGCGCGCCGCGCGGGTCGCTGGAGCGCACGACTTCATCATGAGCCTCCCGCAGGGTTACAATACGCAGGTCGGCGAGCAGGGGCGCGCCCTCTCGGGCGGCCAGCGCCAGCGGATTGCGATCGCCCGCGCCGTGCTGCAGCGGCCCCGCCTGCTCATCCTCGACGAGGCAACCAGCGCGCTGGATTCCGTTTCGGAGAACCAGGTTTGCGGCAATCTCGCCAAGGAATTTCAAGGCAAGACCGTGTTTTTCGTCACCCACCGCGTGCGCTCTGTGCAGCACGCCGATATCATTCTCGTCTTCGACCGCGGCATCCTCATCGAGCGCGGCCGCCATGATGATTTGATGCAGCTCAAAGGCCACTACCACTCACTCTACACAGGAGGCCGCACGGACGAATGAGTCAAAAAAAAGAAATGTTTTTAGACTCTGCGTTGGCTATGCTTGGGACTCGCCAAAAAGTCCCGGGGAGCACGCCCGCCTCGGGCGTTACGCCTCGCGCCCTCGCGGGGCGGTTTGGAAAATTCAGCCGCAGGCCGATGATTTTTTCGACAATTCAGCCTCAGAGACGCGCACGCTCCCAGAGACCATGCAGCGAGGCAGTTTTGGAAGAGTATGACTAAAAAGGAAAACAAACCCTCCAAGTTTCTCGCGCCACTGAATCGATTGGTGATGCGGATTCCCGCTCTGCGCCATGTGCTGAGGCCGGACTCCGATACAATGGTATTGCGCCAAACGCATTTCTGGTCGCGCTCCATTCTTTGGACTATCGTCGGCACATTCGTCTTGGCTGTCGTTTGGGCCTGCCTCGCGCCCATCGACGAGGTTGTGCACGCAACCGGCAAGCTCGAGCCGCGCGGTTCGGTGCGCGATGTTCAGTCGCCGGTTGGCGGGGTGGTCGAGGAATCGATGGTCCGCGAAGGCGACTCCGTGAAGGCCGGCCAGACTCTCGTTCGCCTGGATTCTAATGTCGCCGCCGCCGAGGTGAAGTCGCTCGAGGAGCGGCTGGCTTCGATGCAGATGGAGCGCGAGTTTTACGACAGCCTCTTCAGCGAGTCCGCCGCCTCCGAGTCCGCCCCCGCAACCGTCCCGAGGGAAATCGACGACCTTGCCAAGAACCGCACGGGCCTTCAGGCCCAGAACAAACTCCTGCGTCGCCTGCGCGATGAGACTGGCAAGCTGCACGCTGCTATCCTCGCTTCCGATTTGTCCACTGCCGAAACCGGTTCCGTCGATCCCGTCGCGGCTCAACTTTCCGGGATGAAGCTCCTCGTCGAGGGCGAGTTTGCCCGCGAACTCACGCTGGAAGCCGACCTCGACAACCTCAAGTATTTCGCCAACGAGCTCACCAGCCTCTCCGAGCAGTATCTTCGCTCCCGTTCGCAGCTCGAGGAATTGCGCAAAATCGAGCAGAACAAGAAGCTCGCTTTTGAGGCTTTTACCAAACTGAACCAGGACGGCAACCTCTCCCGTGTTGACTACCTCTCCCGCCAGTCCGAGATGCTCAATGCGATCGCGCAGGTCAAAAATCTCGAAGCCCAGACCCAGAACATTCCCACAGTGTTCAAGACCGAGACGAACACCCGCATTCAGGAAAACGGCAAGCGCATCGCGGAGATCGACGCCAATCTTACCAAGGTCCGCCTCGAAAACATGCAGCGCATCTCACAAGCCGAAAGCCAACTCGCCGCCGCGCGCGAAACCCTCACCCGCCATGAGATCAAGTCCCTCTCCGACGGCATTGTTTTTGAAATGGTTGCCACCAAGCCCGGCACAGTTGTTGCGGCCAAGGACCCCGTGCTGCGCATCGTGCCCAGCGGCGAGTTGATCGCCAAGGTGGATATCACAAACCGCGACATCGGCTTCATTCGCGTCGGCATGCCCTGCGAGGTCGAGGTGGACACCTTCCCCAAGCGCGAGTTCGGTATTGTCACCGGCGAAGTCTATTATGTCGGCTCCGATGTCCTCCCGCCCAACGAGGTCAAAAAATTCTACAGCTTCCCGGCCAAAGTCTCGCTGGGCAAACAGTCACTCGTTGTCCGCAACAAAGAAATCCCCCTCCAATCCGGCATGTCCGTCGGCGTGAACATCAAAATCCGAAAGCGCGTCGTCATGAATATCTTCTTGGACAGCCTCCTCGGCCCAATTGACAAAATGAAGGAAGTCCGCTGAGGGTTTAATTTCGTCCACCGCGAATTTCCTTTTGACTTTGTAATCCGTATTTCCTAACAAACTTCTAACCAACACATGAAAAAAGTCTCCACCCTCGCTCCTCTTCTCCTCGCTTCGCTCGCAGCAATCCTCCAACTCACTTCCGTTACCGAAGCCCGCGCCTTCGGAGGCGCGCCAGGTGGTCCATTCAGCAACGGCAGCTATTTTCCTAATGACGGAACCTTCTCCGCCGTCGTGAGAGGGGAAAACCTCAGCGGCACCGTGCAATTCAGCACTTCTTCCGCCAGCGCCTCCACAGGAATTTCCACAATCTATTATGATGGCGATTCCTACATTGGAAACTCTCAGGGCTCCTACGACCCACAGGCCTCTTCAATGGAAGTGAATTTTCAGGCTGATGTCGAAGGTCAAGGGCAAAATAATATCATTGTTTCAAAGCCAATTACTACTACTGAAACGACAAATGTAATTAATCCACTAACAGGGCAGGTCACGCCAGTTCAAACATCTCAAACAGATTTTGTTCCATATCGTCAATATCTCTTCTTCGACTCCCTCTACCTTAACGGCTATGCCAACTGCAAAGCGTCCAACGCTTTTCCCAACCAAAAATTCAGCGGTTCAGGCAACGCCGAGTTTCAGCAACTGGTTTTTGTTGGAAACACCCCCTTTCTCGACGCCGTTACTTTACCCATTTCAGTGAGCGGAGTGAGGCTCTCCAATACCGCAACCACATTTGCCACGGCCGAGGTCAGGCCCCCATCTCAAAACGAGTTTTCGATCTTGATTGAAGATAACTAATCTTCCAAGAACAGCTTCTACTCCTCCCATGAACCGCGCCTCCCGCGCATTCACTCTCTTGGAGATGCTGGCGGCGGTTAGTATCGTCCTCATTCTCGTGGCGATGGTTTATCCAGCATTGGAAAAAATCTCCCCAAAAGCAGAGATGGTCGTCTGTATCGGCAATCTCCGCAATCTCCGCTCTGCTTTCTCAGTTTACTCCACAGAGGGGTGGCCTCAGATACCCCAGGGAATCGCGCTGGGTTCCAACGACGAGCAGCGTTGGTGGCTCGAATTCACAAAAAAAAATCTCGGTCTCTCCGAAAAAACTTGGCGCTGTCCCACGATCACGCGGCTCTTCCGATCATCCCCCGAAGCTGATCAACCCCTTATTCACTACCTTCCCACTCCCTTTTCAGTCCAACCAGGCAAAGCCAACAAAAACGCCCAAATGCCATGGTTTATCGAAATCGCAAACGCCCATGGTAGTGGCAATCTCCTTGTCCGGCAAAACGGCACAGTGGAGCCCGCCCCTCAGTGAGCACTCACAAATCGCCCCCCCCTGTAGCGGCGGTCTATGACCGCCGGAGGAAAAACGAACCGACGCTCACAGAGACGCCGCTGGACAAACCAGTCCGTTGTAGCGGCGGTCTGCGACCGCCGGAGGAAAACGAATTCGCTCCCGTTGTAGCTGTAGCGGCGGTCTATGACCGCCGAATGGAAAACGAAACCGGCGCTCATAGAGACGCTGCTACAGAGCAACCGATACAGAAACTGCGTCTTCGCCGCTTGGATCGTGTCTTCGTGGACTCGCCGATTTATTTCATCACAGCGTGTTCAGTGGATACTCGGCCAATTCTTGATTGCGAGCCGGTGCATAATGGGCTCCGGACATTTTGTCTCAATTCGCCACAGCATGGTGCTCGGGTGGGGCGCTATGTGCTCATGCCGGATCACCTGCACCTGTTTGTGAGTGTCGATGAAACCTCGCTCTCCAACTGGGTCAAATCCCTGAAAAATACGCTTTCGAAAACTCTGCGCTCGCTGGGATGTGATGCTCCGCACTGGCAGAAGAGTTTCTTTGACCATTTGCTCTGTAGCGGCGAATCCTATTCGCAAAAGTGGGACTATGTGCGCGAGAACCCCGTGCACGCTGGGTTGGTTGAAACCGGGGAAGATTGGCTCTTCGCAGGCGAAATTCACGATTTGGAGTATCGCAAATGACGACGAAACCTGTAGCGGCGGTCTATGACCGCCGAAGGAAAAACGAGCCGACTCTCACAGAGCGTCGCTACAGGGCGGTCTATGACCGCCGAGCTGTTCGCCGGTTTGCCAAAATCATCTGCCTCCTCCTTTTTCTCCCCTTCCTCTCCCTTTCCGCCGCACCAAAAAAAGACGCCCTCCCGCCGGTCGATCCCACTATCGTCCTTGCTCCCTCTGTGCCTGTGAAAGTCGGTCGCGGAGGCGCTTGCGAGGTCACAGTCCGTGCGATTTCATCACATGGCTACGATGTCGAATTCCTAATCGAC
>Ga0247843_1007442_pt1 | contig 13478 bp, 6 predicted proteins | sample LaCruzMarch2017__FD_192420 | JGI IMG/M metagenome (GOLD analysis project Ga0247843, IMG submission 192420) | Freshwater microbial communities from meromictic Lake La Cruz, Castile-La Mancha, Spain - LaCruzMarch2017_8m | ecosystem: Environmental > Aquatic > Freshwater > Lake | place: Spain...
TACATAATTCTGTTAATTTTGTTAATTCTGTCTAAAAAAATCTCTCATCCTGTTTATCCTGAAATTCCTGAAATTCCTGTAATCCTGTCCAAAGTCCCATGAAAAACCGCTTCCACAAAAAAGCCTCCGCACTTGTCACCACGCTCTTCGTGGTCGTGGTCTTGAGCACGATCGTTCTAGCGTTCATGGCCAGCATGAGTTTGGAGCGGAAGATTTCAGGCAGCATGAAGAATAAATTTCAGGCGGAGTTGGCGGCGGAGGCTGGATTAAACGAGTTGGCTGCAAAAATTGAAGCCGAAACCCGCTCTGATGATTTTATTGTTGTCACTGGAAATGCAACTCTCGCGGATTCAATATTCCCAGTTAACTATGTTGGCACACTTGGTAATGGGAGCATTACATACACTCCACTTTTTTCAGGAGGAAGCACAGTAAATTTTACTGCCCCAGTGGGAAGTATCGTTAATCAGGTGCCTGACTCGAGCCAAGCATTTCAACCTCCCCCCGAAGACATCGCCACGGACCAACTTTCCTTATTGCCTCATTTGGATGATGACGGCACGCAAAAAATAAATGTTGGATGGATTCCAATTAAAAACTCAAATGATGAGGTTATTGCAAAATACTCATACTGGGCAGAAGACCTAGGCGGGTATTTGGATGCAGACACCTCCGGCTCAAAACCTCTGGTTCGTGGCAATGGAACTTCTGCGTCAGAGTTAGGACTTTTCACATTGTTCCGCCCTACAGAAAATAAAGATTCGAATCCTGCGACTGGTCCGGATGCAAAATTAATCGGGAACCGCACCATCACCTTGCAAGGCGGTAATATGAGCGCTCTTTTCACTGGTAAAACACTAGGGTTTTTTGGCATAGGAGACGGCTTGAATGCTGCTGGAAATTACGAGCCTTCCAGTAACTATCAGCGCTTTTTTGCTACGGGATTGAAATCACTTGAAGAACCAGAAATTGTTCCGCGTGGGTTTGGTTATTCCGAAGCCGGAAAACCCAAGAAAAAAATGAATGATTTAATCCAAAAAGGTGGTGATGAAGCCGTGAAAAATATTTCGGATTGGATTCTTGCCAACATGCCTAATTTTAATAATCGCGGCGGTGGATTTCCCGCATCACAGAATTATGCTAAGACTATTGCCGCTAACATTATTGACTATGCAGATGCTGATAATGATGCAACAGTTGGTGTAGATTACCGCGGTGTAGATAGCTATCCTTTTTTGACGCAATTTTATCAACAATTTACGTGGGTTAACGAAGGATCCTTAACTGCAAATCCATGGATAAGGAAGGATGGCACTTGGCAAGCTAAAATCCGCTATAATTTGCATATTCAACTTTGGAATCCCACCAATCAGCCAATAACTAACGGTTCCTACAAGATTGATATGACACCATTACCAGAAGGTGTTCAAACCATCGGACAAAAATATTCTGCATGGCATAGTGGAAGCGAAATTTTCAAATTCAAGGATTTACCCCCAGGAACTCCTCAGAGTGTATTCACAATTCCTCTGAGTAGCTTTCAAATGCAAGCTAATGAATATAAAGCATGGTCATCAAGCGATATTATTTATTGGCTTGATACAGGAATATCTCAAACAGAGCCAGCCCCCAACTTTGGCGCTACCAGTGCAGCTCGTCCAATTATATCCGAAGCTGGTGGTTCGGGCTCAGCCGGGCACATATTTTATGGAATTGGATATCGAATTTATTGGAATGATAAGTTGGTGGACCAACCTGGCTCAATTACTCATTCCTCTACGGGCAAACAAGGAATCGAGGCCCAAAGCGGGAGACTTGACAGACATCCTGCAAATGGCGGTAATGGTCCAACTTGGCGTGGAGCACAGCCCTCATTGAGACACGGTAACACTGATGCCCCACAAGGCATGACTCCCACACCAACGGCACACTATCTTTTAGGAGACCCGCGCGGATCGTTTTATATTAAAGATTTTATGCAAGCACACGATTATGATGAAAATGCTTCGTGGTGGGGTAGGCATATGATACCAGCTGCATCTACAAGCAACGCAAAGCTCCATTTCTATGCAGAGTCGAGATTGAGGGCATGGCCAGATGGCGCACACGAAACAACTCCCGCCTATGGTGTTGCAAATGCAGCTCCTGGAACAGCAGCCGCATCTGTAAGGACAAAAACCTCGCTTACCCCGAATCAGATTCCAGCATCAGACAGACCTGATTTGATTTCATCAAGGGCTCCAGCAAAAATTTCAAATTCAGGAAATCTCACAAGTCTAATGGAGTTAGGAAATATTTACGATCCACTCTGCTGGAAGCCAAGTTTCAATGATCTCAATCCGAAAACATTTGAATCAGTTGAAAAAGCATGGCGCGAAGTGGGAAAAAAAGAAAACAGCATGGTTGCAGATTTCAATTATACAACACCATCAACTTTAAGAATTGGGCGAAGCGAGTTTTACCCCCTTGACAAGCCCGGCCTTCGAGCCTCGCAGATTCTGGATTTATTTACACTTAATTCGACCTCTTCCAAATTGGGAAAAATCAATATCAATACAGCCAGCCGCGATGTGCTTCGAACTCTTGGCGCTGGGATCACCATTTCATCAGATCCCGACATTATGCCAAATTCGTTAAAACCATCAAGTGATGGACTTTTCGGTCCATTTTTAGAAAAGCAGGCGGATAAACTTGCAGAGGCCATCATTCAGTCAAGACCTTTTTTATCAACTTCTCAACTTCCCAACATACAATTAGATGGAGAGCCTTTTTTTGGAAACCCCGGAATGTGGACCACTTCTAAACCTACTAGTTGGAATGATTCCGCCGCTGAAGAATATTTTCGAAAAATTTATGGCCTTGTAACTGTCAGAAATCGGAACTTTCGTGTCTTTGTAACAGGAGTAGCGCTCAACCCGACAACGGGACAGGTCTTGTCTCGTTCCCAAAAAGTTTACACTATTCTCATTGAACCAACTCGAGATGAAAATCAGAGTATCACATCGCAGCAAATCAAAATTACTTACAAAAATGACTAAAAAGCATTTCTTCGTTCATTTAAGCAACTTCTCAATGCTTTCCTGTCTGTTTTTATCTTCTGCCTTTCTCAATGCGCAGGATAAAATTCCGGGACCATTTGCTTTTGTAAATGCACTAGACTCTGAAAAACCGACATTTCTTTATTTAAATAGTGAGATTTATAAGCCTCGTGGATATAAATCGGGGGAAATGACATATGGAGCCCGCACTTGGGCTGGTAAAAAAAGTGTCAAGGTCGAAAATGAAGAGTTGGGGACAGACACCATTTCAATAGATATTCTACCAAACAACTCTCCAATTGTGATTGCATATGCTGTTGAGCGCCTTATGGAAGATGGAAGTGTAAAACGTGAAATCAAACTCAAGGCAATTCCCAACGAATCAAACAAGAAAGCCTTTTCTGGGCTATATGCTTCAAACTCTGGTAACACTACACTTCTGGTTAATGGTCAAGAATACCTATTAGAGCCATTCAATATAACGACAACTACGACTAATTCGACTATATTATTCCACCCTAAAATGAGTAATTTTGAACCAACAAAAATTATTCCAGATACTTCAAATCACAGAATTGCAATAGTATATAAGCTAAAAGATGGAACTAAGCGAGCTGTTCCGTTTGAAGATGTCTCAGGGCTATCGTCAAGTGATGAGTTTTAAGCCGAAAGGGGTCGGAATTTCGCAACTTCCCGACAGCCAACGAAGGCCGCACTTTTTGGGAGTATAGCCACGTTTTTTATGAAGATGCCCGCGCTTTTTGTGAGGTTGCCCAGGCTTTTTTTGCGGCGCGGTTCAAGACGGACAAAGGCAGTGACACATTTTCCGAGGCGTGCCAACGCTCCGGCACAGCGAGACAACGCCTCGGCACGGCGCGACAACGCTCCGGCACGGCGCGACAACGCTCTGGCACGGCGTGCCAAAGCTCCGGCACAGCGTGACAACGCTCCGGCACAGTGTGCCAACGCTCCGGCACGGCGTGCCAACGCTCCGGCACGGCGCGACAACGCTCCGGCACGGCGTGCCAACGCCCCGGCACGGCGTGCCAACGCTCCGGCACGGCGTGCGGACGCTGCGGAAATAGGAAGTGGTTTGAGAGGCAGAGAACGATAAACAAAGTTTGCCCGAAGCGCATGTGCAGCGAACCAATTGGCAAGGGCTTTTAGACAGGAAGACAGAATCGGAGCGAAGCGCAGAAAGACTGCCAACGGCAGCCCGAAGGGTGAGCATAGCGAATCAATTTGCAGGATTTTACAGGAGGAGACGGGAAAGGGTTTGGACAAAATTAACAGAATTAACAAAATTATGGGGGAAAGCGTGGGCGTGCCCTTGCTTTTTATAAGGATGCCCTCGCTTTTTACGAGGCTGGCCGCGCTTTCTATGAAGACGCCTGCGCTTTTTTCGGGAATGCCCATGTCTATTGCGAGGGCGCCCGCGCTTTTATCAAGGATACCCATGTTTTTTGTGCGGATACCCGCGCTTTTTGCGGGGATGGCCGCACTTTTTGTGAGGATGGCCATGTTTTTTACGAAGATACCCTAGCTTTTTGTGAGGATATCCACGCTTTTTTTGTGGCGCGGCTCAAGCTGGACAAAGGCAGTGACACATTTTCCGAGGCGGTGCCAACGCTCCGGCACAGCGCGCCGAGGCTCCGGAAATGGGAGGTGACTTGAGGCAGACCCAGAGCGAGGCAGAGAACGACAAACAAAGTTTGCCCGAAGCGCGTGTGCAGCGAGTCAATTGGCAAGGGCTTTTAGACAGGAGGACAGGATTTGCAGGATTTTACAGGAGAAGACGGGAGATTTTTTTTGAGACGGACCCAAGCGCCGAATAGCAAGATGGAAAGAACAAAGCCCAGCCTCCACCAGCCCCTTCGAATCATTCTGTCATCCATAATTCTGTCCACTCCCCCTTCTGCTTCTCCCCAACGATTTTGCTGTCCATGATTTTGTCCACTCCCCCTTCTGCTTCTCCCTTCTGCCAATTCTGTTAATTGACTCGCTTCGCTCACCCTGCGGGCTGCCCTTGGCAGTCTTTCTCCGCTCCGCTCCGATTTTGTCAAAAAAATGCTCCCTCTGCTTCTCCTGTCCCTCCTGAAAATCCTGTCCTCCTGTCTAAAAATTCCCCGGCGGTCATAGACAAGCCGCTACAATGCGCGCCGCCCGCCCCCCTCCGCCTCCCCCAATGATTTTGCTGTCCATGATTTTGTCCAACCCCCTTCGATTTCTCCTGCCCTCCTGTCAATTGGCTCGCTTCTTTCCCCCTTCGGTCTGCCAGTAGCAGTCTTTCTCAGCTCCTGCCACAGGGTTGGGTTTGTGACGGATTTGTCACATCAACTCGCTTGGAGAGGGGTTGCTCCAAGTTCAAAAGTCTCGCTGCACCAAGGCGTGGAACCGCCTCGAATTTCTCGACCACCAAACACCCTCTTTAAAAATTGAAACTCCCAACCGTCCCATCTCTGCTCCGCGGAAATCGCCACCGCCCGAAGTTTTCACATTTTCTATCGCACATCGCTGCGTGGCTGCTGACCTCTCTTCTCGGCATGTCCGCCACGGCGCAGGCGGCGCTGCTCTTGGACCAGGATTTTTCAACCTTCAACACCGGCAATCTGGTCGGGCAAGGCAACTGGACGCAGATCGGAAGCGCCGCGACACCGAATCTCACCATCGCCAATGGCACGATTCAGCTCGCCAATTCCGGTCAGGACGCGGGAGTCAGCTTCACCTCCACCAATAGCGGGAGTCTTTATCTGGGCCTCAAGCTGCGCGTCACCTCGGCCAACGCGACGGGCGATTACTTCACCTGTTTCAACACCTCGGCGAGCGGAACAGCCTTCACGGGGCGCGTCTTTGCCAAGAAAGGAACGGGAACAAACAAATTCCTCCTTGGTCTTCAGATGGGGGCCACTGGCGCCACAGCGACCTATGGCACCGCGGAGCTGGACCTCAACACGGACTATGTGGTGATCCTCAGATACAATTTTGTGAGTGGCACGCTCAACGACACAGGAGCCATCTATGTGAGCCCGGCGGATACGGCGGTGGAGGCCAATAATTTGCCTTACACGACGTCCACTTGGGCGGGGACATCCAACGAGCAAGCGGCGCTGGCTGCAGCCTCACTCCGCCAAGGCTCGGCAAACAATGCGGCCGCAGGCACGATCTCGAAGCTCATGGTGACGACAGACTGGCTGAGCCTCGCGGCGCTCTCCACAGGCGTCAGCATCCCAGTGCCCACGCTGAGCGGAATCTCTCCCGAAGCGGCTCTCCCGGGGGCCAGCATCACACTCACCGGCACAAATCTGACCTCGCCCACATCGGTGACATTCTTGACAGCGAACGGCACGGAGGCGGCCGCCGTATCCTCCAGCAATGCCACTCAGATCATTTGCACGGTCCCCGGCAATGCAACGAGCGGCAGCGTCACGGTCACAACAGCTGACGGCGATGCAGCCATTGCCTTCCGCTCGCTGGCACCAATCGTGACTCCGTATGGCCCGGAGAATTTCGAGACCTCGCAAGGATCGTGGTTCACCTACAGCGCGGCGGGCAGCAAAAATTGGGCGTATGTTTCCAGCACACTCGGGGCCGGCAGCATTACCGGAACGACAAACAAAGCAATGGAGATGAATGGATACGGTAGCGATGTGGCGGCCAACGACTGGATGATCATCGGGCCGCTGGATTGCTCAAGCGTCACGAATCCCGTTGTCACATTCAATGCCCTTACCCGATACGCCTCGGCAGGTCTCGGCGAGATGGAGGTGAAGGTCTCGACAGACTACTCCGGCGCAGGGGACCCCTCGCTCGCCAATTGGACGAGTCTCACATTTTCCAAGCCCCCGGCCGAACTGACCAAGTCGGCATCCGGCCAAGTCCTCCTCACGGGAGCGGCGAATCAATCGGCGGTCTATGTGGCCTTCCATTACACAGCCGGGGGGACAACCAGTGGCACGGCTCTTTGGCAAATCGACGATATCGAGATCTACAATATGACCACCCCCGCGCTCACCGTCACGGCGCCCGGCAATCTGGCAGAGGGCGCGACTGCAGCCATCGGCACGGTGGCGATCCCCGCGGCGCTGGAATCCGACCTCGTCGTTTCCCTCGCCAGCGCGGATGCCACCGAGATTTTACTGGATGGCTCGGGCGATGGCGTCAGCGCGAACTCCACTGTGACGATCTATGCAGGGAACACCTCGGCCGAATTCCTCATTTACGCGCAGACCGATAACACGGTGGATGGCACACAATCCGTGCAGATCACCGCCGATGCGCAGAACTACGATTTCGGGCAGGCCATGGTGAGCGTGACGGATGTGGACTACCCGGCCCCGACCATTGTCATCAACAAGACTCTCAACAACGGATCCTCGGATGTCATCGAATTGCTGGTGATTGGAAATGGAACCGTCGGGTCGACGCTGGATTTGCAAGGGGTGATTCTCAAAGACTACTCTTCGAATGGAGCGAGCGATGGCGGCGGCAAAATCACCTTTGCAACCTCCTCGACATGGTCGGCCCTCAAAGCCGGCACGCTTGTGGTGCTCAGCCTCGGGAACGCAGCAACGGAAGACCTCGATGGAGCGGACTTCCTGGTCAGGGCAAACCTCGGCAACACCGCTCTGTTCACGGCCGAAGGGGGCATGGATATTGGAGCCACGGAAGTCGTCCAGATCAAGGCCGCAGGCTCAACCACAGCAGGTCATACAGGTGCCATCCACACCTTTGCCTTCGGCAGTTCCTCAGCAGCCCAAGTCGTTGCAGCCCCCATGCCGAAACTTGTGGGTAGCGCGAGCGGCAGCAACCAAGTAGCTACAAATGCCTCCAGCAGCCTTGCGGATTTTAGCGGAACAGGAATCACCCTGCTCACCTCGGCGCCCACATTTGGCGTGGCCCACAACGCGGAGAACGCCGCATTCATCTCGTCGCTGCGCGGTGTGCAGGGCATCTCGATCACCCCGGACAGCTCGGTGCAAATCCTGCCTGAAACCGCCGGCGAGCAGTTGGAAACCATCACGATTTCGCTCTCCACGATTCCCGCAGAGGATGTCACCGTGACACTCACGGCCTCTCCATCCTCGGCCATCACTTGGCCAGCCACGGTTGTCGTGCCCGCCGGCTCAAGCTCGACAAGGGTTTCTTTTACCCCGGTGGATGACACACTTGTGGCAGGAAACCGAGAGGTCACACTCACCGCCAGCGCGGACGGCTACGAGTCCGGCACTTCGGCCATCACTGTGGTGGACGCCCAATTTGAAAGCCCCAGCGTTGTCATCAACGAAGTCCTCAATGGGGGATCAAACGCCGACAGCATTGAGCTGTTGGTCATCCAAAACTCACTCAACATGGTCGGCATGATCCTCAAGGATTTTTCCGGAAACATGGGCGGCGACAGCGGCGGGAAGTTCACCTTCGCAGACACCACGCTCTGGCGGAGCCTGCCTGCGGGAACGCTGGTTGTTCTTACCACCGACCAGACGGCGATGGAGGATACCGACGCCTCCGATGGCACCGTAACCGTCCTCTTTTCCTCGAACTCCACTTACTTCACAGGAACCGGCACATTTGAATTTTCCAACACCGATATGGCGACCATCAAGGCCGCAGGCACAGGCACAGCGGGCCTCTCCGGTGCAATTCACACCTTTGCCGTTGGCACGCCGGGAAGTTTCTACAACTTGGCAACGGGTGCCAAGCTGCTCGCCACGTCGGGCACCGAGGTATCGGCCGGCAACAGCAACTCGGCACTCGCCGACTACAACGGCACGGATGCCAGCACCGCGACCGCCACCCTCGGCCTTGCAAACAATGTCGCCAACGAGGCCTTCATCCAGAACCTTCGCACCTCCGTGCCGCCCCTCATCTCCGGCACCCTGAGCCTGAGCGGAACAGTGGGAGTGGCGGTCGCCAATTACCAAATCACAGCCAGCGCGAACGCGACATCCTACGCGGTCTCGACACTCCCCGACGGGCTGTCGCTGAACACGGCCACAGGTGAAATCTCCGGCACCCCTGCCGGGGCAACAAACGGAACTGTCGTCGCCATCTCGGCCACCAATGCCTTCGGCACGGGTTCGGCCAACCTCACCGTGACCATCGCCAAAGGCACCCCTTCGATCACGAATGCCCCTGCGGCCACCAATCTAAACGGCTCGCAGACCCTCTCCGAATCGACCCTGAGTGGTGGAACGGCCAGCGTGCCGGGCACCTTCGCCTTCACCAACGGAAACGAGGTTCCCACAATCAGCGGCAACCATTCCGTGACCTTCACCCCCTCCGATACCGCCAACTACGAGTTGGTGACACTCAACGTGTTCGTCACCGTCATTCCGCCTTCAAGCGACTTCACCTTCTCCGACTGGAGCGGAGGCCAGGAACTCACACCGGACCTCTTGAAAAAGTTTGCGATCGGTGGCGCGGCAAGCCCCGCAGCCACAGCGGAGGAACCCCTCGTCGCCATGGATGACTCCGAACTCTCGATCACCGCCATCGTCCGCACAAACAACAGCCAACTCGCAGTCGCCGCCGAAGCCACAACCAACCTCGCTTCGGCCTGGAGCCCCACGGAGGTGACCACCACCACGGAAGGTATCAGCCAAGTCGATGTGCCAGCCGGCTCCGAAAGAAGAAAATTCAGCGTCCCAGTATCTGGAACCAAACGATTCCTCCGCTTGAAAATTACCCTCGCACAATAGCCGCGCCCGGGCCCTTTCATCCTTCATCCTTCTGCCACCGTGCGCCTCCTATTTGCCCTTCTTCTCGGCATAGGCCTTGCCTGCCCGACCCGCGCGGATGAGGTCATTCGCATCATGGCGGCAAACACCACCAGCGGCACAGGGCAGTCCTACGACGCGGGCCATGGGAACCGGATTTTCCAAGGCCTCAAACCCGATATCGCCTTGGTGCAGGAAATGAACTTCGGGGACAATACGGCATCGGATTTGAGAGCTTGGGTGAATGCGAATTTCGGCACCGGTTTTTTCTACTATCGCGAAACGGGCGCCCAGATTCCTAATGGCATTGTGAGCCGTTACCCGATCCTCGCATCCGGCGAATGGAACGACTCGAATGTGAGCAACCGCGATTTCGCGTGGGCGCGGATCGATATTCCGGGCGATAAAGACCTCTGGGCCGTGAGCGTGCATTTTTTGACCACTTCAATCTCAGAGCGCCGCAGCCAAGCCAACCTCCTTCTCACCTACATCTCCGCCAATATCCCAGACGGGGATTATCTCGTGGTCGGCGGCGACCTCAATACCGACACCCGCACCGAAAGCTGTATCTCCGCGCTCTCCTCGACGCTCGTGACCGGCTCGCCATGGCCGGCGGACCAAGCAAATAACACAAATACCAACGCCAGCCGATCCAGCCCGTATGACTGGGTCCTCGCCGATGCCGACCTCGACGACTGCGAGACGCCCTTGGTCATCGGCAATCGCACATTTACCAACGGACTCGTCTTCGACAGCAGCGTCTACACGCCCCTCTCGGATGTCCCCCCCGTGCTCAAGTCGGATAGCGATGCCAGCGGCATGCAGCACATGGCTGTGCTCCGGGCCTTCCTCATTCCGACGGGAACCGCTCCCATCAATGCCACTGTCTCCTTGGGAAACCTCACGCACACCTACGATGGCACGCAGAAGCCCATTACGACCACCACCGTGCCCAGCGGATTATCCGTGACGACAACTTACAACGGCTCCGCCACCGCACCGACAAATGCCGGGGCATATGCTGTCAACTCCGCCATCACGGCAACCAACTACACAGGCGCTGCCAACGGAACTCTCACGATCCTCCAAGCCAATGCCACCGTCACCTTGGGCAATCTCACGCAGACCTACAATGGCACAGCAAAAAACGCAATAGCCTCCACCCTGCCCAGCGGACTCGCCGTTTCGATCTCCTACAACGGCTCCCCCGCCGCTCCCGTGAACACCGGCAATTACACCGTCAACGCCACCATCACAGACACAAACTACAAAGGCTCCGCCACAGGCACACTCACCATCGCCGCGCCAACTCCAACTCCAACTCCAACTCCAACTCCAACTCCAACTCCAACTCCGACGCCAACTCCAACTCCGACAACCGCAATCCTGTTTGAGGATTTCGCCTCCCTCACTGCAGGCGGAGACTCCGCAACCAGCTCCCCAAGCGGCGTGGCCCTTTCGGCGATCGGCACCAACTTTCCCACAGCCGTGCAAGCCTACGCGGCGGGGGGAACCGTCAAGCTCGGGGCCGGCTCCAGCAACGGTTCGATCACAAGCAAGCCACTCAACCTCACCGGAAACAACGGCAACTTTACCGTGAAATTCAAAGTCAAGGGATGGACGACCATCACAGCTCCTCTGAGGGTCACCGCCGCTGGCCAATCGCAAAATGTAACCATCACCTCCAACCTTACCGCTGGCTATGAGTCGAAGACGCTCAATTTTTCCGGAGGCACGACAAATGCCACGCTCAAGCTGGAGACGCTCGGTAGCCGTGTCTTTCTCGATGACATCTTGGTGGAAACACCCGGCGTTTCCTTTTCGACATGGAGCGGAGGCGGAGCTGTAACGCCCGAGATGCTCAAAATTTTCGCCATCGGCGGAGCTTTGACACCCTACGGCACTGCAGAATCCTCTTCCCTCACGCTGGAAAACGGCACTCTGTCACTAACGGCAACCATACGAACCAGTGACCCAAAACTGAGCGTCAATGCCGAAAGCACCACCAACTTGATGCAGAGCTGGACGACCAATGGCGTCACCTCGACCATCGAAGGAGTTAGCCAAACCAGTGTGCCAAGCGGAAATGAACGGCGCAAATTTTTCGTCCCAGCCTCACAGGATTCCACACGGTTTCTAAGACTCAAGGCCACTCTCGCCCCGTAATCCCTCCAGCGATTGAGACAGGAGGACAGGGTTGGCAGGATTTTACAGGAGGAGGTGGGAGGTGAAGGGAGACCTTTTGAGACGGACGCGGAGTGAGTTAATTAGCAAGATTGAAAGACCAAAGCCAAACTCCCCCCCGCGCCCCAAAATGATTCTGACATCCATGATTCTGTCCGCCCCCTTCTGCTTCCCCCAATGATTTTGCCATCCATGATTTTGTCCTAACCCCATCTGCTTCTCCCCTCTGCCAATTCTGTTAATTGACTCGCTTTGCTCACCCTGCGGGCTGCCCTTGGCAGTCTTTCTCCGCTTCGCTCCGATTCTGTCAAAACTTCCCCGGCGGTCACAGACACGCCGCTACAGTGCACGCCGCCTGATCCCCCCCGTTCTGCTTCCCCCCAATGATTCTGTCATCCATGATTCTGTCCACCCCCCTCTACCTCCCCCAATGATTTTGCTGTCCATGATTTTGCCTAACCCCTCCCGCTTCTCCTGTCCCTCCTGAAAATCCTGTCCTCCTGTCTAAACTCCCCTCCCCTTCTGCCTCCCCAATAATTCTGTCATCCATGATTCTGTCAAAATGAGTCGAGGGTCGAGCGACCAGCGTCGAGAGCCTGCCAAAAACCCCATCGCTCTCTCGTGTGTGTAACCAAATTGTAACATTTCCATAATTCGCATCTTCACCAACGAAACTAATTTGCATTTTTCACAATGCTCAAGCCCACCGCCGCCACTCTCCTCGTCGTCCTGTGTTTCGGATTTCTAGCGATCCTTTTTTGGCGCTCCCCCGGGCCGGGAAATGCAGCAACCCCGGCAGGCGAGAAAAAGACGACGGAGACCGCTTCTTCCGCACCTGAAGCGCCTCCGAAGGCTTCCTCCACGACCACGGAGGCGACAGCCTCCTCTCCAAGGCCGCCCGCAGAAACACCCGCCCCATCCACGCCTTCACGCACCGAGCCTCTTCTCCTTGCCCAAGCCGCCGCACCAGTGCAACCCGATTCACCAGACGCCAAGCACGCGGCGGGATCCCCTTCCAACGCCACTTCGAAAACCATCACCACCGCCGACGAAGCCGCTGCCCATTTCGCTTCCGCAAAAACCCCCGCCGAGCTTCTGGAGCGCGCCGACATGACGAATCCCATCGTGCGCGAATTTGTCGTGGCGCGCATGTCCGAACTCGAGGAGACCCGCTACGAATCCGTTCTCGAAAAAGCAAACCGCCTCGGCATTCCCATCCGCATCGACGGCCCCGGCCACAAGGTTTCGATCCTCCACGCCTTCGATGGCGACCGCCCGATCTACCGCTCCACCCAAAACACAAACGCGGCGATCTCAAGTGGCGCAAACTCGCTCCGCGATCAAAGCGCGCCCTACGGCCTCGACGGCACCGGCATCAAGGTCGGCGTGTGGGATGGCGGATCCGTCCGCAACACCCACCAGGAATTCAACACAACCCGCGTGGTGAAAAAAAACAGCACCTCGCCCGTTGACGACCACGCCACGCATGTCGCGGGGACGATTGGAGCGAACGGCACGACCGCCGCCTCGAAAGGCATGG
>Ga0247843_1007443_pt1 | contig 13478 bp, 14 predicted proteins | sample LaCruzMarch2017__FD_192420 | JGI IMG/M metagenome (GOLD analysis project Ga0247843, IMG submission 192420) | Freshwater microbial communities from meromictic Lake La Cruz, Castile-La Mancha, Spain - LaCruzMarch2017_8m | ecosystem: Environmental > Aquatic > Freshwater > Lake | place: Spain...
ATTCCACTTGGCGCAATAGACGGAACCCAATAAGTCAAGGGAAGTTGCATGCCCGGCAGTGTGGTATCCGGAGTGATAGGAGTTCCGTTGTAGTTAATGCCAAATGTAACCGCAGGCCATCCATAATTGGTGTTGGGTTCAATTAAATTTAGTTCATCGCCGCCTCTGGGACCGTGTTCATGGGCGTAAATTTTACCTGTTGAGGGATTCATTGCCATTCCTTGGATATTGCGATTTCCCCAACAATATATTTCAGGTTTTGTGTTTGGAATACCAACCAATGGGTTACTTGCAGGCACCGTTCCATCGTCATTGAATCGCAATACCTTACCCAAATGGTTGTTTTTGCTTTGCGCACTGTCTTGCGAGCCACGATCACCAACAGACATGTACAGAAAATTTTCCTTATCAAACACTATTCTACTGCCAAAGTGAACCCCCGAGTTTAGTACGGGCAATGCTCTAAACAAGTCCGTAAAATTCTGAAGTTGATTATTCACCAGCGTTCCTCTTCCCAATGCTGTTGTTTGACCGCCTGCAGCGGCTACAGCATACGTAAGATATACAAAATTGTTGCTACTGAAATTCGGATGCAAAGCAATATCCAACAGTCCACCTTGCCCATTTTGCGAAACCGATGGCACACCAGTAATTTCTTTAAGTGAATCGGCAGAAATAATGTATCGATACAATTTCCCTCTTTTCTCGGTAAAAAGCACTTCGTCGTCGTTTATAAAAGCAAAGCCCCAGGGTGTCGAAATATTGTTGATTAATACTTTGTCTTCAAACAATTCAGGGGTCTGTGAAAATCCGGTAGTGGCAAAACAAAAGAGTGCGGCAATAAATATTGCCATACTTTTTAGAGATTTGATTTTTATTTCAGAAAAGAAAGAAGCGCTTATAATTTTATTCATCGTATTGGTTTAAGGGTTGTTCAAATTTGGAAATATTACGAATATAATTCAATTCTTTGCCCAATACAAACATCTCAATGTTGCGAATATTGCGAAAATTTAATTTGGAAATTACAGAAACAACCCAATAACTCTCGAGATGATTTAACCAATGAAATGGCAATTTTGGAGAGATTTACTTAAAATAATTTGCCTCTCGCTTTTCTTTCCTATTTGCAAATGATTGAGGTGGAGATAAATTGAAGTCCATTCTTAAAGACAAAAGTGGGCTTTTGAAATTTGTAAACTGATTGCTTGCATGATCGTTTGTTAATTTATCAAATTTTTCTATTGGCATTTTCCTCCCATTCTCACATTACCAGTGTTAGCGATTCGTTGTTTTTAGGTTATAATTTTTTTCTATAAATCCGTCTGCGATTTGTGAAACCAATGAATGATTTGCATTCCAAGCTTTATAAACTTCATTCGCCCATTTTTTAATTATTTCCACACATTCATCTGTTGTTGTCGATTCTGTCAAGTCTTTTGCGGTGATACTTCCTCTTTCTAATGGTTTTGGGATAATAAGATACTCATTCGACTTGTTTAGCTTATAAGTGTTCAAATAGTCACTTAGCATTGGTGATTTTTTATAATCCCAAGTTTGTTTTTTATCTAGGATCAAATTTAGCCTAGTCAAGTGAAAATGATTACTCCATCGTCCGTGAATTTCTGGATGTTGCAACGCATGGGCGTCAACACTTAAAAATCTAAATAAATGATTATCCGCATTGTTAAAGTCTAAAAGTTCAAGTCCACTGTTGTAGTTATCCATACAATCAAAAATGCCTCTTTGATAATCCGCACCACAAAATTGACACCTTCCTTCGTCGAAAAGTGTTACCTCATTCTTATTTGCTTGACTTATAAAATCTTGCATTATTTCTATTTCCTTTTATTGATTGTAGTGAGTTGACTTTTTATTGACTGCCTACAAGTATATATACAAAAATAAACCAGTTCTGTAATCAAAACAATTCCGAAAGCAGATACAAAATAAATTATCGAAACTTGCAAAAATTGCAAGTTTCGATAATTCTAAGTTCAATTGGTAACTGGGTACTTCCTTTTATTGTATGTTTTTTAGGATGGTAAGGTACGTTTGCCATTGACTAAATCGGACGGCGGTAATAAAAGCGGCGGCATTTGGACCTTGAAAATTCAAGCTATTCATAAATTAGGAAGTCGCAAATTTGGACAGAACCGCGCCAATTTAAGAAGGTACAGTTATAGCGAATAGTTATTATTAGTCAATTCTTTCGAGCAACCAATTATATACATTTAAATGTTTTACCCCACTTCGATTTTGAGTAAATCCATCTGTGGTAAGTAGAAATTTTGGATAGTTGTCGTTGATTTTTTCAAATGCTCCAAACTCGCGTTCTACAGTCTTTTCATCAGTCATTTGCCAAGCCACTTGATAATATTCAATGTCTCCCGTTTTAGTTTTGCAAACAAAATCTACTTCGCTGTTTCGGCTTGTGCCTGTCCAAATTTTATTACCCCTTCGGAGCAGTTCCAAGTAAACAATATTTTCTAAAATATGACCTCGGTTGGTGGTGCGTTCTTTGCCCACCAAAACATTGAGTAAGCCCAAATCCACCAAGTAATATTTTTCTTGAGTTGCTAATTGTTTTCTGCCTTTAAGGTCAAAGCGGTTTACTTTGTAAAACACAAAACTTGAGGTTAAATATTCCAAATATTTTTCAACTGTTAAGTGATGTAAACCTTGACCATCTTGTTTTAAGGTATTTGAAATATTATTGGGAGAAAGTGCATTTCCAATGTTGGAAGCTACAAATTTAATAATATTCCCAAAAGCCCTTTTGTCGTTTATTTGGTGTCGCTGTGTAATATCTTTTTCTACAATGGTAGTGTAAATAGCTTCCAAATATTCGTAAATTTTATCATAACCGTCTTCACGCAATTCAACACCTTTCGGCAATGATGTTTCATTTACATAATCAAAAAACAAAGTTTCGTAATTCAAATATTTATTGCCGGTTTCAATACTTCGTGCTGCTAAGTATTCATTGAAAGAAAAGGGTAAAATAGAAATTTCGATGTAGCGACCACTCAATAGTGTAGCCAATTCCGCCGACAATAAAAAGGCATTTGAACCTGTGATGTAAACATCCACATTTTCAGTTGCAAAAAGTCCATCCACCAATTTTTCAAAAAGCGGAATATTTTGTACTTCGTCTAAAAAAATATAGTTGGGTTTATCTTTCTGTAGCTTCTTTTTTATCTCGAAGTAAATATCGTCCCAACTTTTGCCGACAAAATTTTCGGGCAATTCAAAATTATAAGATTGAATTTGTCTTTTTCCTATACCAATTTTAAGTAAAGTATCGCGGTATAATTCTAAGAGTGTAGATTTACCAGACCTGCGTAAGCCACTAACTACTTTAATTAGGTCTTTATCTTTATAAGACACCAGTTTGTCTATGTACTCCTTTCGGTTGGTGTAATTTCCCACAAGACAAAGTTACAAACAAATTATCGAAACTTGCAAAAAATGCAAATTTCGATAATTCTAAGTTTAATTCGCAACTGGGTGTTTCCTTTAATTATATGTTTTTTAGGATGGTAAGATTTTATAAATATTGAATCGGTTGGAACATTTGCAATGGACTTTAGTTAAACTCAGATAAACATATGGAAAAGAATAATTCAAATAATATAATCCCGTCAAACAGAAATTAATTACACCCGTTGTGCAAAAGTGCTGCTATATGGTGTTTTTCTATTCATAGTAATCAATACGACGTATTGTCATTTTCTTTATCGTCCAGTCTGTAATATTTATTTGGATCGTAACTATCGGGTTGTTGTTTTCATCGAACTCAATGTGATTATACAATACAAAATAATTTGTGTTCTCTTCTATGTTTGTAAATTCACCTTTAATAAGTTGTCCATTTGAGTCAAAAATATCTGAATACTTTTCGTAAAAAACTAACTTGCCATTTTCATAACTTTTGAAGTCTCCTTTATTTTCACGAAAGTCGTTGCTAAGCCAGATTGTTGATTCAAAAGCCTTTGCGCCATTAGTATCAGTTGCAATGGTTGTGTAAGTATATTGGTCTGTCCAATTAATTTTATGCAATTCTGTCACGTCACCATTATAATTAAAATACTTTCCAGATATTTTTTTTTCATTTTTAAATTCATACGCCAATATGCTGGTAACAAGGCTGTCTGAATTCACTAATATACTTGTCTTTAAAGTGTCAAGAAAACCATTCTCGTTAAAATGCCAATCCGTCGAATAGGAGAACTTTTCAAATGAAATTGGCAACCATTGGCCGTGGAAGAACATAACGTCTTTATAGTGCATTGTTAAAATGTTCTTAACTTTTCCTTTTAGTCCATACTCTTTCAGGTCAGTGTGCTGTCCAAAAGTAGTATTTGTCAAAGATGCTAAAATGCAAATTGCAATTATAAATTTTCTTACTATCGTGTCTTTCTTAAAATTCCGCATAAAGTTTTGAATATTATTGATGTGGCTACATTCAGTGCCTTGCAGTTTCAATCTAACACGAAGATATGAATGAATCCGAGTTTTGAAAATTTCAAGCACAACCTCAATAACTCCTGAGGTGATTTAACCAGAAATATGATAGTAATGAATAGGTGCAATAAATTTAATGAGCTCCTCACTTTTCGCTCCAGTAAGCAAATGATTGAGGTGGAGATAAATTGAAGTCATCCCTCAAAGATTTTGGGGTTCTGTACTTTCTTGTTTTCTTTATTTTATCCTTCTTCTTTATTGGCGAAATATTCATAAAAGAATTCTTCACTAATGCCCGAATGTTCGTGAGTCATATCCCAAAGTTTTGAAAGGTCATGATTTAAAACTTCTTCAATGTCAAACTCTCCAATAACCTGTTGAACGGGAGAAGAGGTATAAACTATTATTGTTTTTATATTTTCATTTTTGAAAATTGCCTTTCTGAATTCAAATTTCTTTGTCCCGTCAAAAATCTTAAAAGCAAACTCCGGTTTTATGGATAATACTACTTTCATTTTTCGGATTTCTTGCTATTTTCAGCCTATATTCAACTTAACAAATAGTCAATTATTGGCTTTGATATAAGTGGTAAATGTTCTTCAATATTTGATTCTTTTAATTTGTCGAAGATTTCATTTGCCTGTTTCTTCTTCCATGAGGTCGATACATCGGGTGCAATAATACTAAACAATTCAACATGCAGAGTGTGTCCACGTGTTGCAATTTTCTTTTGATAAAATACTAGGATCGTAAAAAATATCTTTTCAATTTTCTGATAGGATAAATCCTCAAAATCTATTTGAATTGAATCTATTTTCTTAAAAAATACAAATTCAACAGCGTTTTTATCCAGGTCAATTTCAATGGACTTAGGAATTACTTTTTTAAACGTTGAAATTGGTGCAATAATAGCTGCTAATACAAAGGGAAAAAATAACAAAAGCCCTGTCCACACTTCCTCAAAAAAGTCACTACCGTCTTTTGAAGTAACTCTTAAAGTAAAAACTAAGTACGCCAATAAAATTACAAGATAACTAAATATTAGTATGTCCAGTTTTCCATTATACTTTACATTCCATTTGTGTTTCAAAGTATTTATTTTAACAGTGATTTAGCTTAAAACATAAAATAGGTTCTAAAATAATGGATCTTTGTTTAACTGAGATTGAACTATTTCGAAATTTAATCCATACTTTTTTACTATATTTTCAACTAATTCTGCGAACCAATTTGAAGCATTTGGTGCGATGTATATTTTTTCAATCAAAGTGCTAATATTCACATCAATTTTCATCCCATTGTCCATAACATCTGTTGACCAGTCCAATCCTTTATTGCCAGTTGGTGGTAATATCCAAACAAGTCCTCTAATCTCCTTTTCATATTCAAAACTCTTTCTTTTGTGCAGAAATGGATCAAAAACATTGCCTTCGTTTATCATATCTGTTTCATAATCAATATAATTGACTTCGCTAATATAAACGGCTCTTTTATCTTCTATACTATCTTTGAATTTTCTAAAAGTTGATTGAATTGCTATTCCTTCATCACTTTTAAGGTATAGTTTTCACATAGCGGCTGATTCGTATTCATTTGCATGCCAACAATTTACCGCCATATATCGTTTCCAATTTTTATTAATATCAATTGAAGAATTCATTAGGTTTTCATATACATATTTTAATTCGTCTGGAATATAATTTGGAATAATTTTTCTTGCCTCGACATTTCGTCTTGGTAAGGATCCTTCAAAACGGTCATCAAATTTATCAGAACGAGTAAAATATAATTGTCTGGTGTCTATTAATGAAACTAGTTTTGTAAAGTCCATATACCTCCAAATTTTTATATTCTCGTTTTCGGGTTGGATAAAATTATCTTGGAATTCATACATTGGTTTAAAAAAATATGTTCACGAATATAAACGAAATCCCTTCAAAACTAAACAATGCCTTTGTTGCAAAAAGTGCAATTTTTTGGGGGAGCTTACAGAATCATTTAGAAATTACTGTCTAGTTTTAAAATAGCATCACTATATTCATTTGGACTAATATTAAACCACTTAAAACCCTTGCACTACTTACATCTAATTGTAACAAAAGTGATTTAAAAGCTGATAAACATCCCCAAAAAAAGAAAAATATAAAAGTGTTGATGATTGTGTTCCCGTGGTTTGTCTATATTTTGCCAAGTCTTTTTAGTTCCCAAAAGCATTTTGCTGTGGCAGTTATATCAACAGCTGCATTATGTGCTTCATCAAAGCCTGTTTTAAATAGTTTATAATGCAATTCTGAAAGTTTTGGCCACTTATATCCATAAGGGCCATCAATGGCACAAAAATTAGTCGACCTTTCCATTGTGCAAATTTTGTTTTTAGCTTGAATACTGTTTGGCAAACCATTTCTTAAAAATTCTGCGCCAATAATTTTTTCGTCAAAAGACATATTATGTGCAACAAGATAACTAGCCTGTCAATAAATGATTGAAAGTTCTGTAAAACATTCTTTAATAACTGACCTTCTTGAATTGCCCTGTCTGTTGAAATACCGTGAATTCTTGAAGCTTCTGTTGGAATAGTAAAACCTTCCGGTTTAATTATAAAATCCCCACCTGAAATCATGTTTCCATTATTGTCATAATACAAAAATGCAAGTTGAACAAGTCTTGGCCAATTATTCAAATCAGTTACAGGCGCTTTCCAATTTTTGGGTAATCCCGTGGTTTCAGTGTCGAAAAATAAATACATAAGTATACAATTTGAATCATGCCTACTCTTTTCAGTTTTCAGCTTCCCTGTTTAAGTTCGTTCTCTTTATACTTGAAGACAACTTCATTTCATACGAAACTAACCAAAATCTCTCTAAAACCAAAGAATCACTATTTTTGTAAAATGCGTTTTTGATATAGGAAAATTAAAAAAGTTTATATGAGTAAAGTCCTGAATATTACAAATGTCCGACTTTCAAAATTAGTCAACTAAAAAAGTAATAATAGTGAGTGAATTATGCCAAACAATTACATACACGACAATAATTAAACCTATAATCCATTGATATTTATGCAATTATTACAGATTTACACCTATTCACAAAATACAATTCTTTATTGAATTACCGTTAATATACCGTCGTCAAAATACAAATAATTGTCGGAATAAACCCATTGCTCAGTATTTTTATTGGCTGTTATAGTTTTATTTATATTTTTTGGTTCACCCCAAGAAAGGCGACACATCTCTTTTGACATTCCAATTTTACACTTACCCTTTAAAATTAAGTTGAATGCTTCCAATCCAAATTCATTTTTAAAACTATCAGCTTCATAAGCATAGTAGGCTCTACCTTTTCTCATTCTTCCAAAGATTGTATTGTATTCGATTGTAGTTTTTTCTCCTATAGAATTTTGAAGAATGAGAGAAAGTGTATAAAACTCATCTTCAACGGTTAAATCCAAGCACTTCCATTTCTCACCAGTAACTATTGTAAGATTTTTCCCCGTTATAATGTCTACTGACGGTTTAGGATTAAGTTCGCCGAAATGTCTATAAGTAATAACTTTATCTGCAAATACAAATTCTTTCCCTAATAATTGAGTCTTTTGTTTTTGAAAAAACCCTAATACAATAAATGGAAAATCGTATTCAAATTCTTTATTGTATTCAAAATAAACTATGTCTTTAGTGATTTTTTCTTCTAACTTTAAATATGCTTTATTTTCATAAAAAAAATCATTTCCACTTGCTTTAGGGTGTTTAACACTTTCAAGAACCTTAAAATATTTCCCATAAAGTTCTTCGTATATACTATTGTGATTGTCACAACACTTATAAACAATTTTTTTTGACTTCTCTTTATCGTAATGTGTATAAAACCCATTATACCCATATTCTCTTAAATTCAAGACTTTTTCTTTCAAATAAAGTTCTTGACCAACATATTTAATAATCTCTGAGCCCAAAAAATTCCGAGAACTGTCATATTTCGTATTTTCTATTTGAACTTCTTTAACTGCAACTTTCGTCGTTGTAATTTGCCCTTTTCCAGAATTTATTGTAATAAGTACAGTTAGAAAAATCAAAACTACCTTTTTCATATTTATTATTTGATTTGGAACTAAAACTGATAAGTTGATAGCTTTTCCAATTCACAAAACTATTAACAAATTGCAGAAAACCAACATAATTTATTTTCCCTAAATTATGAAAACAAATTAACTTTAAAACCGACGATCTTCCAGTTTGAATATTTCTCCAATTGTCTTTTTATCTTGCAGGCTGAATATTCCATTAGCCCAATGTATATAGGATAGGTCTATAATATTTATGTCGATTTCTTTATTTGGGAAAGGGTTTAGAACAAACCAATGTCTTGCATTATCAATATTTAACTCCATTACCTTTGTTACTAATACTCCAGTTACATTTTTGCAGCATCGTCCATTTTTGCCAAAAAAGATTCCCGCAGGTTGTGTATTCTCACCCCAAATTTTATGATTTGGGTCTGCAGAAGCTAGATTTGCTGGTGAACCAAATAGTGCAGTTGTAACATCATAATCACCGTTACCAACAATACCGGTCGCATTAATGCAAATGAAATATGGTTTATTAAGTTTTCCATAACGTTTTGACTTTTTAGTTATTGCCTCTTGAATTGAAACTTCTGCACCGCCCCATCCACTTATGCTAGGATAAAGTAGGATAGAGAATCCATTATCAATATGCCTTTCAGATGGATTTTTGGGTATAAGTTGAACAACCAATTTTAATTCATCATTTTTGAATTCTATTTTAGCACTGTTCATTATTCCAACTTTAGTTTGTTCTTTCTCAAGTATATCTGGGTCATATTTTAGCATCTCACTCTCAATTTTCTGAATTACCTTTTTTGTTGAAGGACAATTTATTGACTTTATTTCCAATTCTTCTAAGCATAAATAAAAGTTTGGAGATTTAATTTTATTAAGAGAATCGTAAATTTGATTATACATATTCTCTTTGGACATTTCAGATTGGGATTTGTTGGTTGCCTCTTTCGCTTCCAAATAAAACTCAACATCCCCCTTTTTCAATAAAAAATCAGGCCTTTTATTAGAATTTGGGACTTTTGGATGAACTTGAATTTCAAAACCTTGATTTATAAATAAATGAAAAATGAAAAGCTCATAAAATGCACTTGAAAACGTTTTTTTAAATCTACTTTTTAATTCGTTTTGTTCACTTATCGGATATGCAATAAACCATTTATTCAATAGTTCGCGAATATTTGACACCTCTTGCTTTGCTGAACGGTCATAGTAGTCGTAAACATTCTCGTTATGAAGCGACGGCTCTAAATCAAATCTAACCTTATTATCAAAAAGTTTAATCATCTGTTATTATTATAAATACAGCTAACTTTGTTACACACGAATATAACCCAATTCCATCCCTAAAACAAACCAACCTTAAACACCAGTAAACATAGGTTTTTTCATGAAAAGTTGAATCAATTTCGATTTGCAAATAATTGCGATAATTGCAAATATTCTTCGCCTTTCTTTTTGTACCCCAATTCTCCTCCACCCCACCCCTATTCCTCTTCCGGATCGTCGTTGAAGATGAGGCCGTCGGGGTATTCTTCGTTTCGACCGTTATTGAGGGCAATAAGGGTGTTTTTGCTGTAAGGAAGCCATTCTGTGTCGTTGTAGATTTCGACGACTGCTTCCGATGGAAATACCTTGTAATCAAAGCGTGACGTGTCCGTAGAGATGTAACCCGGATAGTAATAAATGAATCCATGCGACTTGCAATAGCGGATTTTCTCGATCATCAGAAACTTGCCCAAGGAGTACTTTGCGTATTCCGGATGTATCACATTTTTTAATCCCATGATGGCGTATTTTCCCACATCGAAAAATCCCAGGGCAATGAGATTTCCCTCGTGACGCACCGAAATAACTTGGGTATTAAATTCGCTGAAACCGTTTTCGTCGGCAAAATACGAAAGCAGAAATTCGGTCTCAAAGGGCCTGCTGATGACGTACAAATGCGCCAACTCACGCATTTCTTGCGTAATTTCAGTCAGTGGAGCACATTCTACCGTAAACTGTTGGCATTTTTTGGCCACTTTGTGGTTATCAATTCCTTTTATTTGGGGGATGATTATGCGTAGCCAGAACACCCAAAACGCCGAATCCTCGGTACCGGCAACGTAGGTGGTGAACATGTGTTGGTTCATTCGGAAATAGCCATTGGCCAGCAAATCGTCGAGATATTCGCCTGCATAACCGTGTTCGCCCACCCATTGAATTTTCATTGTTACCGTGTGGAATTTTCCTTTTTATTGAATCTTACGTTCAACACCATTCCCAATACTACCAAAACCATGCCTAAATATTGATAGATGTTGTACGATTCGTTAAACAGCAGCAAGCCGAATCCAGTACCCCAAATAATGCCTGAATAACTGATGGCCGACACGATTTTTGTTTCCGCTTCTTGGTAGGCCCGGGTCATGAAAAACTGTCCCACCTGAGTAAAAACACCTGTTAGTATCAACCAAATCCATTCGTTGTTTTGAGGGATATGCCATTCACCCCAGCCAGCAAAATTCAAGGCCAGAACCAAAGGCATAGAAACCAGTGGGAAATACAACACCACCACGTTTGGGTTCTCTATCCCTTTTAACCTTCGAATGGTATTATACGCAAAGGCAGAAAAGAATGCCCCTCCCAAACCAGCTATGATGCCGTCAACAGTGATGGTTTCAGAATAACCGTTTACCACAATCACTCCTGCAAACGAAATGACAAAAAACAGCCACTGTATGTTTCTGATTTTTTCATCCCCCAAAAGAAGAGCCAAAACGGTAGTGATTATGGGGGATAAATAATGTATCACCAAGGCATTGCTCAAAGGCATCACCTGAAGGGAATAAAAGTAACACAACAATCCCATAGAACCGAAAAAACCGCGCATTAAAAGCATTTTGGGGTTCTTTCCGATGGGACTTTCTTTCTGTTGAAAAAGCACAAGCGCGGAGATAATGATTTGTACGATGGATCTAAAGAATACCAATTCAGTGACATGCATGCCATGCACCATTTTCACGGAAACATTCATGAATCCGAAGGCCAAGCTGGCCACTAACATCATCCAAACACCGGTCGACAATTTCACGTTCATCTGGGTTTATAAAAAAAGGCAGGAATCACCCTGCCTTCATTTTGAAATTTTCTTTATGTATTAGGCAGTCAAGGCAGCATTCATAGAACGCACTGCAGCGGCTGATTTTTCGAATTCGGCCATTTCTTCTGCGTTCAAATCTAGCTCAACAATTTTCTCCCAACCGTTTTTACCTAAAATCACAGGCACCCCGATACAAATATCAGATTGACCATATTGACCATCTAAGGCAACGCAACAAGCCATCATTTTCTTTTGATCGCAAACCAAACTCTGAACCAATACAGAAACAGCTGCACCTGGAGCATACCAAGCACTGGTTCCCAACATTCCGGTTAAAGTAGCGCCACCAACCATGGTATCTGCTTTTACTTTAGCCAATTCATCCGCAGACAAAAACTGACTTACTGGAACCCCTTTGTAAGATGTCAAACGGGTTAAAGGAATCATGGTGGTATCTCCGTGTCCACCAATCACCATTCCATCTACATCAGATGCAGGGCAACCCAAAGCGGTAGACAAATAATATTTAAAACGGGCACTATCCAAGGCTCCACCCATTCCAATGATGCGATTTTTCGCAACACCAGATGTAGTTTTAGCCAAATAAGTCATGGTATCCATCGGATTAGAAACAATCACGAATGTAGCATTTGGTGATTGTGGCAAACAATTTTCCATCACCGATTTAACGATGCCGGCGTTAATGCCAATCAATTCTTCACGGGTCATTCCCGGTTTACGTGGAATACCGCTGGTAATAACAACCACATCAGAATTGGCTGTTTTAGTATAGTCATTGGTACTGCCGGAAATTCGGGTATCAAACCCATTCAATGCGGCTGTTTGCATAAGGTCTAATGCTTTTCCTTCTGCGAAATTTTCTTTGATGTCCAACAAAACAACTTCTGCTGCGAAATTTTTCATTGCAATATATTCAGCGCAACTTGCGCCAACATTTCCTGCACCGATAACACTAATTTTACTCATAAATGGGTGGTTTTTATGGTGCAAAATTAAGGGTTACGCTTCAAAATATGGGAAGAATTTTGCAAAATACGCAATTATACCAAAATTAATATAAAACATCAATCCAATTGAGTTAACTTTGAATTTAAATTCCAATCCAACTCACTTACATTAATGAAAAATAAATACATTGACCTAATCCAACAAACGTTTGACTTCCCAATAGCCGAATTTGACTGGGACGACAACGACAACTTATCCTTCCATGACATTCCCCTAATGGAACTTATCCGTCAATACGGAACACCTTTAAAATTCACTTACCTACCAAAGATATCCGAGAACATTAAAAAGGCACGGTCTTGGTTCAATGTGGCCATCGCCAAAGCAGACTACAGAGGCAAGTACTACTATTGTTATTGCACCAAGAGCAATCATTTCCAACATACCTTAGACGAAGTACTAAAGAATGATGTACACATAGAGACCTCATCGGCGTTTGACATTAACATCATTCAAACTCTAGAAGAACAAGGCAAGTTAAATAAAGAACGTTTTGTTGTGTGTAACGGATTCAAAAGAGAGAACTACATTGAGAACATTGCAGAACTCATCAACGACGATTGGAACAACGTAATACCTGTGTTCGACAACCAACGCGAATTGGATCAGTTGTTAGAATATACAGACAAACCATTCAAGTGCGGCATTCGTATTGCGGCGGAAGAAGAGCCGAAGTTTGAATTCTATACCAGCCGATTGGGAATTGGTTACAAAGACATCATTCCATTCTATCGGGCTGCCATTCGCAACAATAAACAAGTAAAGTTTAAAATGCTTCACTTCTTTATCAATACCGGCATTTATGACACTGCTTACT
>Ga0247843_1007444_pt1 | contig 13476 bp, 11 predicted proteins | sample LaCruzMarch2017__FD_192420 | JGI IMG/M metagenome (GOLD analysis project Ga0247843, IMG submission 192420) | Freshwater microbial communities from meromictic Lake La Cruz, Castile-La Mancha, Spain - LaCruzMarch2017_8m | ecosystem: Environmental > Aquatic > Freshwater > Lake | place: Spain...
ACGGTTCCACAGACAAAAGCCTTGAGATACTTCAACGCCTCCAGCAGCAGCTTGGCAATCGTATTCAAATCATTACCAGAGAGAATAAAGGGCACGGCCAAAGCTGCATTGAGGGATACAAGTGGGCGTGCAAGCATGAAATTCCTTGGGTCTTCCAAATCGATTCGGATGGGCAATGCGACCCACAGTATTTTTTTCGTTTCTGGCGTTTGCGTGAAAAACATGATGTGATTTATGGCATCAGAACACGTCGGGACGATGGATGGCGGCGCGTTATTGCCAGTTGGGTTTTGAAAGTCGTTTTATTCTCCACACAAGGACTTTGGTGCCCAGATGCCAATGTTCCCTACCGCTTGATGAAACGCGAGATTCTGACAGCAGAAGTTGATAAAATTCCTCGCACCTTTTTCTTGGCAAATATCGCACTTGCTGTGCTGCTTAAGAAATCCGCCGTCTCTCATGGATATGTCCCCATTGGCTTCAGGGAAAGATATGGCGGTGAACCAAGCGTGCGCTTTGGGAATTTTACAGATAAAGCTGTTGAACTTGTGAAGCAGCTTGTAGAGCTATCCAATTGAGCTCCAACGCGAACAGACAAAACGGCAACTTCATGCAGGCTGCTACGCTTGTTTTTGTCACGCTTATCGCAGTCGTTGCGGTATCCAACCAATCTCTCTGGATTGATGAAGGCAATAGTGCCATGAAGGCTATTCAGCCAAGTTTCGTGCTTTTCTGGGAAAAAATGAAAGAACTCGGTGGTTCCGATTTACAGATGCCGCTTTATATGGGCCTGCTGTGGATGTGGGAGAAGATTTTTGGGCATAGTGAGTATGCTTTAAGAGCGCAGAACATTCCTTTCTTCGCTTTGAGCGCGGCGGTTCTTCTTTATCTGTGGGACTCCGAGCGCCGCCTCAAATTGGCTTTTGTTTTTCTAATGTGTTTTTCACCTCTGCTTTGGGTGTATCTCGATGAAGGCAGGCCATATATTTTTCAGTTTTTCGGAGCGGCCTGTGTTCTCGTGGCACTATGGAATCAGGCGAAGATGTCTCATCTTAACAAAAACTTAGCCATCTTCTGCTTAGGATCTCTCGCGCTCTGTGGATCCAGCCTTACGGGCGTTATTTTTACTTTTTGGTTTGGGCTTGCATTTATCGTCATTCTCATTCGCCAAAATGCCTGGCGCAGCATTTTTAGCTCGAAGCAGACTCTTGTTGCTTTGATGGTTACAAGCATTGGCATGTGTTGCTTAGGAATGTATTATTTCTGGACCCTCAGCCAAGGCGCCCGTGCATCGGGGGTGGGCAAACAGACCTGCTCAGCATAGGATTCTGCTTTTATGAGTTGCTCGGTTTCACTGGCCTGGGCCCGGATCGTTTGAGCCTACGCGAACATGGCATCACCGCGCTGAAGCCGTTCTTTTTGCCGCTCACCTCTCTGGTAATAACCCTCACAGCCTTTGGGATTTCAAGCGCGCCTTATATCACAAAAAGCTCTCGAACACATCGCAACGCACTTCTCATTTTCGCTGTGGTATTTTGTGGAGCTATATCCATGGTAGCCGTTGGCTACATCGCACATTTCCGAGTGCTGGGCCGCCACTTGATGCCAATCCTTCCTTTCGTTCTTTTGCTTGCGAGCCTTGGCCTTGCACACTTATGGCAATCCAACAAAAAACTCAGCCAAACGCTCGTTCTAACCCTCTGCCTCCTGCTAATCTTCTCCAGCCTCTCAACCAGATTCAGCCCGCGCTTCGCGAAAGACGACTACCGCACTGCCGCCCAGATCGCCAAATCCGGTCTTGAAGACGAGAAAACAATCTGGTGGGCTGCCGACAGCGCTACGGCCAACTATTATGGGTTGGAATTCAGTAAAAAGGTTATAAATGTCATGGGACTATCAGCTGAGGAACTCCACAGTCTTCCAATTCCAGATATCGTTCTTGTCTCCAAAAAAGATGTTTATGATCCAAAAAATGTGATTTTTTTATTCTTAAGTAAGACAAGCTATACAAAAACTTATGCTTCAGCGTTTAGTATTTATACGAAGTCTGCATTTTGAAAAATGGATTTTTGTGAGCTTCGTTTTTGGTCAGGTTTATTTTATATGATTTTTTGTTTTGCTATTCTCTTATATTTATTTAACTTGTGCATACCCCGCAATTTTAAACTTTAATTTTCAGTAACAAGGCTCTATTGTAAAAATAATCGTTCTTAATCGAATCTGTCAAATTTAACTATCCTTTCAATAAATCACAATTTTTATATGAATATCTATCATCCTTCTCCGCCATACGATACTCGTGCCGAGTCAATGCTCGAGGCCATGGAGCATTATCCTGCTTCAGATAAAGATATTTTTCTTGCCGGCTATTCTCAGTTATGTGCGAGTGATCTCTCTTATGGACATGCACTTGAAATTTGTGGTGGCTATGGAGATCTCGCAGCGCAAATGGCAAGAATTTTTCCAAAGTGTAAAGTTTCTGGATTGGATCGATATGTTCCCGACTCCCATCAAGCGAAGAAGGCTCTTTCAACTTACCAAAATCTTGAATACATCGCAGGAGATGCTTTCGATCTTTCTCGATTCGAAGATAACTCCTTAGATTTGATTTGGGGGCAAGCCGCACTTCATCATCTTTCACATGATTATGAAGGCCTCGCTAAAGAAGCGGCGCGGGCACTCAAGCCGGGCGGGCGGCTGATATTCCTCTTTGAGCCAGTAGGCCACAATCTTTTTGTTGCCGCAATACGCGCCGTGAGGATGGCACGGGCAGAGCTTGGAGACGAAAGTAATCTCTACTTTTCTCAATTTGAAAGGATGTCTAAATATTTCTCAACCACACATGTGCAAATCTTCAACTTCATAGGTTACCCCGCAAAGGCTTTATCCGATCGATTTCAAGTCATTTCAAAGATGGTTCATTCTATAGATAGACGACTAATGAGGTTTTTTCCGAGTCTCCAACGCTACGGCGCCAATTGCAATTTGATTTTTCAAAAATAACTGACTGATAAGTTTGCTCAAAGGAATCCTCTCTCTCCTCCGCGAAGACAGTATAGATATTAATGGAGTTCAAAATAACCTTGCGGACACAGCTATATATCTAATTGCGGATGGTTGAAGGATGCGCTCAGCAGTATTATTTAAACTTTTTTCAAAAATTTAGTAAAAGCCTTTGATTATATTTATACCGCTTGCATTTTGAATATCTTTTTTTCAATTTTTGATTTCTTCAAACTGTCTGTTCGGAGCCTAGGTAAAAAAGCTCGGTATTTGGCCTTTTATATACTCCGTATTGCTTTACCGAGGAACCCTTATTTTGGACCACCTAAAGGGAGTTTTTCGGCCGCGAAATGTTTAAAAGATGGCCACCTCAAGGGACAGCTTCTACTTTCTGAACAGAGTCATGTTCCACCCACTGACGGAAATTTAAGGGAAATTGCAGGTTTGGGCCAAAACAATTACCAACCATGGCCTATTTTTTGGACACTTCATACAGAAGCAAGACTTATTGGGCCAACAGCTTTACTTGTTGACAAAAATAAAATGGCCTGCGCCGAGGCTTTTTTTAACCATCATAGCGATGGGGATAGTGGCTATCATACAGTTTTTTACCTAAAGAGGAAGCGCTCTGGCAACTGGACTTCCATTGTATCGTTATGGGGGCTTGGTTCAAACTACTATCACTGGATGATGGATTGTTTACCAAGGTTGGCCATGCTTGAAAATTTTCCTTCAGATACAAAAATTATCGTCCCCTCTTCTTTAGCGAAATTTCAAGAGACTACTCTGGCGTGGCTAGGCTTGGCGAACAGAATTTATAAATATCGAGGCAATCATATTGTTGAAAACTTTTACTTCTCATCACCCACAGCAATGACAGGTTGTGCAAATCCATATGCTGTAAAGTTTCTTAGAAATAGTTTTCTTACCAAGGGAGTTTATAGCAATCATGTATGCGATAAAATTTATATTAAAAGACAGGGCAATAATCGGGGCATACTAAATGCCGTAGAAGTTGAGGCTTTTCTTAAGAAAAGAGGATGGCAGATTATTGAATTGGAAGAACTTTCTTTAGCTGAACAAATCGGTCTTTTTAGCAGCGCGCGAGCTGTCTGCGGCTTGCACGGCGCTGGTTTTACAAATCTTCTCTGGTGCAATGCAACTTGTATTGCCATTGAATTTCTTGCGCATAATTTTTTAAATGGTTGCTACGAGGCTCTTGCTGAATGCCTAAAAGTAAACCATAATTATATTATTTTTCAAGGCGATCGTAGATTTCGGATTCATATAGACATATCTGTTTTAGAGAAAAAACTGCCAAATTAAATTGTCAAAATATCAATTTTTTTGTTGCTGTTTTACTCATAATTTGTTAGGAAAGATGTATAGCAACTCGCCTAATCCCTAATTTTTTCTCGTTGGTTATGTTAATTTAGTAGCTAATGTGCTGAACTTGGATTAAAATCAGCACTTATAAATCCTGAAAATTTTTCTATTCATATTCCTATTGTGAACTTTAACGATGTAGTTTCCACCCTAAAAAAGAGAGCTAATCAACCGGTTTTTCCAAAATGCTAAAGCGCTATTACACGAAATGCTTGCACTACCCTGCGCTTCGCAAGCTATTGAGACTAAGTAGAGCAAAACTGCAGGTAATCGCTGGTTATTCAGACCCGTTCTTCGATCTTGGGCACATTGCCCAGGAATCGAAAACGAGCCTTTTCTTAGACATCGGCTGTCATCGTGGAGATACACTTCTCCGGTTTATCGAATCAGGTGTCCATTGCCCGGTAGCAGCTTTCGATCCTTTCAGTGACAACATACAGCACGCAAAAATATTACTTCGAAATTTTCCTCAAATTACTTTCCACCAGATCGCACTCTCAAATCTGGACGGAACCGCGACATTCTACAAAAATCGCAACGAGCAGACTTCCTCACTGCTACCTAATGATACTGGCAATATCTCTTCTTTCGCTGCTGATACCACTCCGTTGGGCTCGTGCCAGGTCACAACGAACACATTGGACACTTGGGCGGCAGAGAATGGAGTCACCGGCCCCTGCATTGTAAAGTGCGACACGCAGGGCGCGGAGGGCCTCGTGATTCAAGGAGGAAGATCTTTCATCCGGAAACACTGTGTCGCCTTCTATGGAGAAATCATGCTTGGGGACATGTATAAAGGCCAAAGCTCTTTTGGTGATATTCGACAGCTACTTGAGAAAGACTGCGGAATGGTTCTCAAGAACATCTACCCTTGTCTGCATGATAAGGCTGGTCGCGCAGTCCAGATGGATGCGCTTTGGGTTAAGCCGGAACTGCTGGCGCTAACTTAGAACTCCACCATGCTATCGGCGCGACGTCCAAATGCAGTCGGCTTGTCCATTCACACTATCAATGCAATCTATGGTTAGCTTCTGCCTCACTGTTGCTTAGGCAAGTCCGGATTTTATCAACACAACGATGCGTGTTCTTATTATTTCCGGTGAAGATTTGGCCGGAGGTGGACACCGCGCGGCATTCCGTCTTCACCAAGCCCTGCGCGGCATTGGCGTAGAATCCTTCATGGCCGTGAGGAGGAAACATTCCAGCGATTCTTATGTCCACAAAATGACGAGCTCTGAATTGGGTTGGCCCCCCATAGGACGAGGCTACCTGGATTTGCTTCCTTCCGTCTTATGTCATCGAAAAGATGAGCCAATCTCACTAGGCTTGCAAAGCGTCCATCTTGGGAAACTGATAGCCCGATTTAAGCCCGACATAGTCAACCTCCATTGGATCAACAGCGGCATCGCTAGCATCCGAGCTGTCGGCGCATTGAAAGTGCCTATTGTCTGGACTCTGCACGACATGTGGACCTTTACCGGCGGTTGCCACTACTCTGGAGACTGCACGCAATATCGCGAGTCATGCGCGCAATGCCCCAAGATCAAACCGCTATGCGGATTGAGCGCCATCACTCATTGGGTGCATCGCCGCAAGCAAAAGAGTTGGGGCAATAACTCAATTCACGCCATCACACCGAGCGCATGGATGCGAGAACTTGCGCTTTCTTCGAGCTTATTCGCTAATTCCAACATCAACCACATACGGAATTGTGTAAACCCAGCTGTTTTCAATGACGAGCAACGTCAGAAAACGAGGGCTGAGCTGGGCTTGCCTGTGTCCAGCAAAGCGATTCTCTTTTCCTCTGCCAATCAGCCACGCAAGGGCGCATTTATTATTCCTGATGTTATTAGACATCTGCGCACCTCTACGCTGGAAAACGATTGGCGTTTTCTATTCATGGGCGGGACACCCCCTTCTTTGGAACTGAATCAAGATATTATCTTACTACCCCGCACTACGGATGAAAGACGCGTGGCCGGCTACTACGCCGCCTCCGATATCTACGCCTTGCCTTCGCTTGAAGACAATCTCCCGAATACAATTAGCGAATCTTTGAGCTGCGGCACTCCAGTCGCGGCTTTTCCAACAGGTGGAATCGTGGAAATGGTAAGCAATGGGGTTAATGGTTATCTTTCAAATGAAAAAACAGCTTCCTCGCTTGCGAATGCTATTTATCAAGCCTCACTGTTCAACATGCCGGCGCGGAATGCCATAGCAACAGCCGCATACAAGCTTTATGCGCCGCAAAAAATCGCGAGAGAACACCTTGATTTTTTCTCACTTTTGACCAAAGCGCAACTAAACCAAGGTTCAAAGGCTTACAAGGCCGATGAGTTTTAGTTTATAAATATGATTAGCTGGATTCGAAACCTTCTTGCCGTGCGACATAATGTGCGGGCTCATTTCTGGCAGAGCTTAGCGAACTACACACAAGCAGGTGGCGGCATGCTTTGGGGAATCGTTCTTGCAAGATTGCTAAACCCTTCTGATTTCGGCGAGTTTGTTTTCATTACAGCCTCCTTGTCCTTTCTCATGATTCCAGCCAGCTTTTCAACGGCACAATTGCTCATTAGTGATGCAGGAAGAACGCCAAACCTTTTAAATCGTGTTCTTGGCCTTGCCACCATTGTTTCCGGCATCAAGACACTTCTCCTAATGGGTTATGTAGCGTTCAGCTTATGGCAAGGCAACTCAACTCGCGCAAATGTTGCCATTGTTGTCGCTTTGCCTCTAGTGTTTTCCGATATGCTAACGACCCTTCGCTACGATATGGAGGGTCGAGGTTTTTTCAAACAAAACGTTTTTCTCCAGGCCGCAGAGTTGATAGCAAACAGCTCGGTGGCAGTAGCTCTCATACTTAATGATTATGGAATATATGGGCTAGCGAGTGGCGCTTTTGCAGGATTTCTTGTCCAGACCTTGTGCTACCTCCGAATGTATCGCCATAGGCTGGCCTCCATGAATCTTGATTTTTCACTGGCCTCCAGCCAGTTTCACACTGGCTTTTGGTTGTGGCTGGCCTCAATGTCTTCAAACTGGTATTCCCGCATAGATAAAATTATTTTGGGGAAATTTGGTGGGCCCAGCGAATTGGGCTACTACAATCGCGCCATGAATTACGGACCGATCAGCCATGTTATACTCAACTCTCTCATGACGAATGCAGCAATTAGGTCATTAAGTTTTGAAAGTGAGGCCAAAGTAAAAAGAAAGCGATTTTTTAAGAATATGGCTATATTGCTATCTGGGGCTTGCGCTAATGGCTTTTTCTGGTTTTTTTTCGCCGAACCTATTGTTCCATGGCTTTTCGGCAGTCAGTGGCAACCTGCCGCACATTCTTTCGCGATACTTGGGTGGTTGGGTATCCCTTATTGCCTGCTCTTCGGATCAGCAGCACTGCTCTATGCTGGTGGTTACTACCGCACAATCGGGATTATTCATGCCTCCGCACTCTGTCTGCTTGTCAGCCTACTTTCATTGAAAGGCTCGAAATCCACACTTACTTCTACAGATACATCCGCCATTTATTGTATTGTTATGATGATCGGTGGCGTTGCAATGCTGATGGCTGCATTAAAATCAATCTCGTATTCTCCTAATTATAAAAAACAGACTGAGAGAATGCGAAAATAGGAAACTAATGCTACTTTCTGGCCATCTACACGACACAAGCGCCTTGCGTGCAAATTTCTAAAATTTTTGAAAATTCATCTATGAGCCCTTCTCTTTTGCTACATAAAATTGCCTACTCCCTTTTAACCGCTAAACGAGGACCGCTCGAAACGCTGGGGGAGGGAGATCAATGGACTATACTCCCAAATCTCTGCTCGGATAGTTTCGTTGTTTCGGCGGGTGCAGGCACCAATATTTCTTTTGAACTTGCGCTTCTCGCAAGGTTCGGTTGCACGGTGGTCTTACTTGACCCCTCGAAGCCGGGCCTCATCACTTACGAAAGTTTGCAGGTTGTTCCCGCTGGTCTTCATTATCTGCCGGTTGGGTTGGCCTCATCATCCGGTAAACGCCTCCTTTACCCACCAGAGAACAACGCCGACTCACAATCTTGGACTATCACAAGCACTTCGAAAGGTGAAGAGATGAGTTTTATAGATTTGGAAACGATTCTACATCGCTTCAAACGCGACACAATCGATCTCTTGAAAATGGACATTGAAGGTTTCGAATACGAGGTTATTGAAGCCATGCTTAAGTCAGGGGTGCGAGCACGCCAAGTGTGTGTTGAGATTCACCAAGGAGATCTTTTCCAGAACAGGACGCGCCGTGATCGATGGCGCCTGATCTTTAAGATGCTCACTGCAGGCTACAGTCTGCTACAGCACCGCAGCTTAGACCACTTGTTCGTCCGAGATAACTAAGGTGGTTCTAAATGCATTTTTTAAAGTATTTTATTAAATAACACAGACACCTTTGCAGTGTGCGGCGCCACGCATGGAGTTAATTCCTACAATTTCCCAATGGGTATAAATCGACTAATTGAATCAAAAGCATTGAAGCTATACCTTCTTGCCCTTTGTTCTCGTAATTTCGGATTCTACAATGCGTTGCGCATGACGCTTTTTGTGGGCTCTACGGATTTTCCTCGCACGCTCCGCCTGCGAGAACCTGATGGCATGCGATTTGCATTTACATTTCGTGGTCGAACGAATCAAGGGGTCTTGTCTCACCTTTACAAGGACGGAATTCGCGTTGTGGACACTGAGTCCAAGCGCATTCGGACAATCCTCGACTGCGGGGCAAACATCGGCGTAGAGACTCTCCGCTTCAGGCTACATCATCCACATGCGGAGATTTTAGCCGTGGAAGCCGATGTAGCTAATTTCAGGCTACTTGAATCGAATTGCCGCAACTCAAAGCGAGTGACTCCTCTTCATTCTGCAGTGTGGTCCTGCGATACACAGCTTTATCTAAAAAAGTCGCCAGATGGCAATCCTGAGTCCTCCGCAGTAAGCGAAGCGGCTACCGGATCCGCAGTTCAAGCCTACTGCATTGAGAGCCTGATGAAGTCGCGCGGATGGCCAGAGATTGATATTTTAAAACTGGACATTGAGGGGGCGGAGCATGCTATTTTCTCGGGTAAAACGGATTGGTTAGCAAAAGTCAATTGTCTCATATTTGAAGTTCCGGATTCAGATAAACCTGGGACTTTGCAACTAATGTTTCAGAAGATGAGCGATCAAAAATGGAATGGAATCGCCATTGGCGAAAACCTTGTGCTTTTAAGAGACCACTTACCATGGTCTGTCAAGCAAGTTACAGGTATTTATGATTAGCTTCTGTGCATCTTGCGACTCGCCATCCTTTCACACAAAAGCAAATTGACCTAAGCGCCTGACTGCACTCATAAATCTCTTTACTAAAACTATTTGTTTTATTATATACCCATGATCATAGTGTTCCGTAAAAATTTATGAAGCTCTTGCTAGCCAGTTGTATTTCTATCTATCAGCAAACGACGGCCGAGCAATTGCATCGGCACGGTTATCTTCATGAGGTTTGGAATTCTGATAAACTGAAAATACAATCCTTGCGGCCGCTCTATCGGCGCTGTTGGCCATATCATTTTGCTGCAAAACTTTTTTATCATACAGCCACAATCGGTCAGTGCGATAACATCCTGCCGCGATTGTTACCCATTTGGGACGCATGGGTGCGCCGTAGAAGCGCCAGCATACCTGCAAACACTGTCGATATGGTCTTCAGCATTATGGGCTATGCGTCAGGCCCATTTGACCTCGCAGAGCGCATCGGAGCATTGAAGATTGTTGATGCCTCAAGTAGTCATCCAACGAGCTTCTACGGGTTCTGGCAGCGGGAATGCGATGTCTGGTCGCCGGGCACTCGCGTCACGCTTCCCCGCTCGCTCTTTCGACGCTGCAATCAAGACTTGGAGCGTGCAGATTATATTCTTTGCTCATCGCTCTTCGTGAGGGATTCCATGATATACAACGGCATTCCTGAGTCAAAGCTCGCCGTGTTGCCCTATGGCGCAAACATCTCCACCTTCACACCTCCCGAGAAACCGACTGCTAAACCGGTATTTATCGCGGTGGGCACGCTGACTCTTAGGAAGGGAACACCTTATCTTCTTGAGGCAATGAGACTCGTGAGGAAGTCTCGCCCCGATGCCGAGCTATATCTTGTTGGCTCAACTCACGATGACTGCAAGCGGATCCTTAGCCGCTGGCGTGGTGAATTCACACATGTTTCCAATGTCTCCCACGCAGAATTAGCCAAGCTTTTGCAACAGTCTCTAGCATTCGTCTTCCCTTCTTGCGAAGAAGGCTTTGCGAGAGTCTTGAGCGAAGCCATGGCAGCAGGACTGCCAATCGTAGCTACCCACGAAAGCGGTGCATCAACGGTCGTCAAAGATGGTGAGCACGGCTTTATCGTTCCGCCACGACAACCTCAGGCATTAGCAGATCGTCTGGTGCAACTGATCGAGAATCCGCTTCTTGCTTGGCGAATGGGGTCTCTTGCCAGCAGCTTCGCGAAGAGCCAGGGCTCACATGAGGCTTATGGGTGTAAACTCAAAAAGATATTGGAAGCATGGCTGGACGGCTCCACCCAAAAGAAAGCTGCTTGACATTATCAGTATATAGATTTTTGAAGTAATCTGTTTAATAACCCAATTACAGGGAGTTTACAGACGAGTTCCCATACAAAACAGAGGATCAAATGTCGATTCTCCTTAAGTCCACTCAAACACAAACATCGCATGACAAAAACTCGCTCAAGGATTTTGAGGTTTTAAGAATGCCAGCAACAGGAATCTCTATTGTTGTAAGGACTTTCAATTCCTCGCGCACTCTTGGGCATGTTCTTGAAAAGCTCATACTCCAAGATGCCGATGAGTTGATCATTGTTGACTCGGGTTCAACCGATTCCACCCTCGCCCTTGCCCAAGCGCACGGGGCACACATTATTTGCGTAAAACCCCCGTTTAACTACAGCGAGTCGCTGAATCGCGGCTTTGCAGTGGCAAGTAACGGGTGGGTTCTGGTCCTAAGCTCCCATACCATACCGTTAGATACTACTTTTCTGACTGTTATCCGTGAATTTGCTGCATCTGCGCCAATGGACGTTGTTGTGGGGTTCGGTTCGCGCGTTCTGGCCGCACCCCGATCTGTAAGCAAAACTACGTTCGGCTTTGAGCGAATGCCCAAGACAGATTTCCAGTGGGGTGCCGGCAACACCTTGGCTGTATATCGAAAGCAGGCATGGTCGAAGCATCTTTTTAGAACAGACCTTAAAACAGCTGAAGATTTAGAATGGTTCCTCTGGGCAATTCGCGAAGGTTATTCCGGAGCCACAATACCCGGTGCTATTGGAATATACCGCAATCAAGGAAATTGCGCCCATATGTTTCGCAAGGGGTGGGCAGAGGAAAAGCATGCGCAAATGCTTCTGAATACGGGCAAAAAACCTTTTCGAGATTTTTTTGCTAGCCTTTTTATCGGAACGGCTTACTTATTTAAGTTGTGGTCTTTTGGAGATTTGCCTTTTTCTTTTTTGGCCAGACAGCTTAGCCACCATATCGGAGGGTGTCTGTCGGCCTTTATAACAAATAAACCCCCATCTTGGGTAAAATAAAAAATCCCAGCTTTCATCCGAGACTTTGTTGTCTTTTTTCGTTTTCGATAGACCTGTGAATAAGATTGAGCATTCCTAAGGTAAAAATAGCTTGAACGAAATCTTCTCCATATCCGCCAAATATTAAACAGAAACAAATTGGCTGGTATATTGCCATGACCCCCGAAAAGAGCGTTAAAGGAAAAAAAGTAGTCTTTTTAGCTGATTTAATGATTTTCCAAGCATACAATGCATTGGCTATTAGAAGCGCGGTAAAGAAAAATAAGCCGATATACCCAACGAAGCGCACAGCTGAAACGGGACCACTATGGTAAGTCCCAGTAATCATAAAATAATCTTGTAAAGCTGCGTTTGAATCCATTCGGAAAAAAGTTTTGGCGTGCCATGCACGCAATTCTGATGAGTCGTAACCAAAGCCATCGCCAAAAACCTTATTCTTGATGTATTGGTCCGTCGTAAGCGCTAAGCGCCACATATCCAAGCGCCACTCCACAGAGCCCTTGGCATCGACACTGGCTCTGGAATCCCAGGATATGGGAATAAAAGAGAGTGCTCTCTGAGCTGCCAAGGGGACTGAGAGCCCGGCTGTTTGGACAACGACAATTAAAACAATACCCGCAATAGCCGCTGCGAATAGGGGTAGCACCTGCCTAATACCACCGCGAATGTAAGTTGCCAAAGCCGCCGCAAACATCCAGCCTATGAGATTGCTTCGGAAACCGGAAAATAAAATGGCGATCAGCGAGGCAAAGAAACATGCTGCGAGGAAGATATTTTGGAAGAATATGAGCTTGAAAATGTTCGCATAAGATACAGCAGCGCGGCCGACTTCCACTCCAAACCCAGCCAAGTATTGCTGCCTCTCGACTCGGCCTGTGTCCACAGGTTCCAGCGGGTTGTCCGTGCCGCCGGGCATGAATCCGGAATACAATGTTGCCAAGCGGAAGCCTAAGCTCGGCGCAAAGTAGCCTACCAAACCGCTAACAGCGTTTACGACCGATCCCAAACACATGAGAGCCGGCAAGAGCATTGCAACTCTCGGTTTGATTGTGACATGCTGGAGAACCCAAAATCCGCAACAGGCGAGCAAAATGGCAAAATAGGGCCGTCCGCCAATGAGGTTGGATCTCATAAAGTCCACCCCCACGGGATTCCGAGCAAAAACCGTTGCAAGGTAAAGCAAATTGCAAATCAGCAGCTTGTCACACCAGTTCAGTCGAGGAAATCTTGGAATGACCTTGAGCGCCTTGAACAAAACAAATAGCCCGAAGCAAAAGGCCACAGACATTTCGGCAATCGATGCCGGCAATCTGCCGCCGCCGAAAGACCCAGTAAAACCTGAACAAATCGGAATAAGTAGCCAAGCATTTTGCTTGAGCCCCAAAGCTCCGACCGCAAGCACAGCCACACCTACATACATTCCCAAACGACTGAAATTGCCCTCCGCCACATTTCGCCCCACGACAACGGCAAAGA
>Ga0247843_1007446_pt1 | contig 13467 bp, 15 predicted proteins | sample LaCruzMarch2017__FD_192420 | JGI IMG/M metagenome (GOLD analysis project Ga0247843, IMG submission 192420) | Freshwater microbial communities from meromictic Lake La Cruz, Castile-La Mancha, Spain - LaCruzMarch2017_8m | ecosystem: Environmental > Aquatic > Freshwater > Lake | place: Spain...
CCGATTGAAACTGTAGTGGCCCACCAAGTCGGGCTTCATATCGATGCGGGCCCGCACTTCGTTGGGCTGTAAAGATGTGATCTTGAGTCCCAAGACGCGGTTAAAGACAATCTTGTCTTCAAAGATGGCGGTGAGCCCGTTGACGAACTCCGCTTCAAATACCACATCGGATGGAACTTCATCTTTAGAAGAACCGCTTTTTTCAGATTTTTTTTGCATACCCTGATTGTCACAGCCCCAACTGACGCGAGGCCAACTCTTTCATAATTTCTTCCGCTCCGCCACCAATCATCATGACCTTGACTTCACGGTAAATGCGTTCAGTCGCCGTGCCGCGCATAAAGCCCATGCCACCCAAAATTTGAACCCCTTGGTCGGCACAAAACTGCATGGTTTGGGTCGCATGGTTTTTGAGCAAACACACCTGCGCTACCCACTCGGCACCCTCGTCGCCCGCATCACTGCGCTGGGCGACCGCATCGGCCCAAGCGCGGGTAGATTCAATGCGCATTTTCATATCCATCAATTTATGTCGCACCACTTGGTGTTCAACCAAGGCGCTGCCAAATGTTTTTCTCTGCTTGGCCCAGCTCAGCGCTTCGTCATAGCAACACTCGGCAAAGCCCAAAGCCATGAAGGCCATCGACATGCGCTCGGCATTGAAGTTGGTCATGATGATCTTAAATCCCGCGCCCTCCTCGCCGACCAAAAACCGCGCAGGCACGCGAACGCCATCAAAGCGCAGATGGGCCGTATCGGAACAATGCCAACCCATTTTGTTCAGAGAGCTTCGAGAAATGCCAGGCGTGTCGCCCGGAATCACCAACATAGATATCCCGCTGCGTCCTTTATTCGCTGCGTCAGTGCGCACGGCAACGGTCAACCAATCGGCACGCATGCCGGAGGTAATAAATACTTTTTCACCATCGACGATATAGCTGTCTCCGTCCAAGCGGGCGGTGGTTCGCAAGGCGGCTACATCGGTTCCGCCGCCGGGCTCGGTAATCGCCAGCGCTGCGATTTTTTCCCCGCGCAGTACCGAGGGAATGACTTCATTTTGCAGAGCCGCGCTACCCCAATTTAACAACGGAGGCAATCCGATGTTGTGGCTAAACAAGCTCGCCATCAAACCACCGCTTCCGCTGCTACGCGCGAGCGTGTAGGTTAAGGCGCTGCGCAGTTTCCAACTCGCTGGAGTGCCCCCCAAGGCTTCTGGGTAGCCCATGCCCAGCCAGCCCAAATCCGCAGCGCGGCCATACAAACTGCGAGGAAACTCTTGCGCCGCTTCCCACGCGTCTAAATGCGGCGCCACCTCGGTTCGAACAAAGCGCTGCGCGCTGTCTTGCAGGTGGGTGATATCAGCCGTTTCAGTCATTCGCGCTGTGCCCGCTTAGCCACACCCATGGTTTTGGCAATGATGCCGAGCATGACTTCATCAGCTCCCCCGCCAATCGAGCCCAAACGTCCGTCGCGGAACATGCGCGAGACTTTGTTTTCCCAGGTGTAGCCCATGCCACCCCAAAACTGCAGGCATCCATCGGGAATGGTGCGGTTCAAACGTCCGGCTTGCAGTTTAGCCATCGATGCCAGCTCCAACACATCTTGCCCATCCACATACAAATCACACGCGCGGTAGGTTAAAGAGCGAAGGCTCTCTAAGTCGGTTTTCATTTCAGCCAACTTGAACTGCACCCATTGCTGGTCAGCCAAAGTAGAGCCAAACATCTTGCGCTCTTGGGCCCACTCGACCGTCCACCCAATGCAATTGGTTAAGGATTGCAAACAACTCGCAGCCGCCCACAAACGCTCTTCTTGGAATTGTTGCATCTGGTAGATAAATCCCTGCCCCTCGGCTCCAATGCGGTTGCGCTGCGGAACGCGCACTTCGTCAAAATACAAAAGCCCCGTGTCACTAGAATTCATCCCGATTTTTTTAATTTTTTTCGCCACTTCAATGCCCTTACGCAGCTTGCCATTCTCCCGCAAGGGCACCATCACCAGGCTTTTATTTTTATGCACCGGCCCTTCGCCGGTATTGACCAACATGCACATCCAATCGGCCTGCAAGCTATTGGTGATCCACATTTTTTGGCCCGTAATCACGTAGTCGTCGCCGTCTTTTCGGGCCCGCGATTTCACGCCAGACACATCGCTGCCCGCGCCGGGTTCACTCACGCCAATACAACCCACCATGTCGCCTGCAATCGCGGGCGCTAAAAATTCACGTTTGAGTTCTTCGCTGCCAAACCGCGCCAAGGCGGGAGTACACATATCGGTTTGTACGCCAATGGCCATGGGGATACCACCGCACTCGATGTGACCCAAGCCTTCGGCCATAGCCAAGCTGTAGCTGTAATCCAGCCCTGCGCCGCCATGGGCTTCAGGTTTGGTCAGGCCCAGCAAACCGAGCTTGCCCATTTTCTTGAACACTTCATGGGCGGGGAATATTTCAGCGGCCTCCCATTCGTCGACATGCGGATTGATCTCTGCCTCAATAAAACGTTTGAGTGTTTTTTGAATCTCTTGGTGTTCATGGGTCCACTGCATACGCTGTCTCCTTAATTAGGGTTTTGAAAATACTTTGGGTGTAGTGGCACGGTGAAAGCCGTTGAAGGGCTTGATGGCATCGCGCGTTTGCGTTTTTTCACTGGCTACCGTCATGGGCCAGCCCATGCGCACTTGGGGCCGAGCGCCGTCAATGCGCAGGGTGGTGCCACTGATAAAGGATGCTGCGGGACTGAGCAAAAAGACAATCCCTGCGGCGGTTTCAGCCTCGGTTCCAAAACGCCCTAAAGGAACCGTTTTCGCCATGGCGCGCAACATCGGCCCAGCCTCTTCGGGGTAGTGATCCATTCCGCTGGAAGCGATATAGCCAGGGGCCACCGCATTAACCCTCACCCCGCTACCGGCCCATTCCGCTGCCGCGGTTTCTGTGAAACTTACCATGCCGGCGCGCGCCGCACCGCTGTGTCCCATGCCCGGCATAGAACCCCACATATCGGCCACGATATTGACGATCGCCCCGCCGGATTTCGCCATGGCTTGGGTGTAACACTCGCGGGCCATCAAAAATCCGCCGGTTAAGTTGGTGTTGATAACCGCTTCCCAGCCTTTAGCGCTGATAGATTCAAGAGGCGTCATGTATTGACCACCCGCGTTGTTGACTAAGCCGTCAATCTGACCGTGGTGACTTTTGATGTCGGTAATGGTTTGGCGAACTGCTTCTTCTTGGCGAATATCACAAACGTACGCACTGGCTTGGCCTCCATCGTGGCTAATTTCATCAACTACGTTTTGCAGCTTTTCTATCTTTCGCCCGACCAAGGCAACGCTGGCTCCAAGCGCTGCCAATTCGTGGGCCACACAGCGCCCAATGCCAGAGCCGCCACCTGTCACGATCACCACTTTTCCCGTAAACAAACCGGGAACAAATACCGACGCATACGCCATGAAAACTCCTGCCGATGAAAATTGACGATAGAAAAATTAAGCTGTGGTCAAAGAACCACTTACAAACAAAGCCAATGCCGCCTCGGTTAAGTCTTCGACCGACGCTTTTTTATCAGGATCAAACCACTGTACCGACCAATTCAGCGCCCCCAAAATAAGAAGACGCGCCAAGACCACGGGCGCACGCAAATGGCCGCTGGCATGCAAGGCCTTCAACACCGGCACCCATAAATTCTCATACTGGCTTTGTAAAGCCGATAACTTTTCACGCTGCGCAGGTTTGAGGGATCGCGACTCGTACAACATCACCGGGATAAAGTCGCTTTGTGGCCCGAGCAAAACGAGAAAGTGCGTGTGCACCAAACCCCGTAGCTGGGCGAGTGGGTTTGCCTCTCGGGAGAGTGCCAAGGTCGTGTGCTGGCGAGCCAAGGCAGAGGTCATCCCCTCTTCCATCACAGCAAACAACAAGGCGTCTTTGCTTTTGAAATGGTAAAAAGGAGAGCCGCTTTGCATGCCGACGGCGGCGGCAATATCGCGTGTGGTAGTTGCCGCAAAGCCCTTGCTTCTAAAAAGCGCTGCCGCAGCTTGTAACAACGCCGCCCTGCGGTTTCCGTCATCGCGGTCTTGCGCAGTTTTGCGCGGACGCCCTCGGGGCCGCTTCACCTCTGCGCTTACGAGCGCAACGGAGATTGGCGATCGTTGGATGGATGTGGGTTGCGAAACAGGCATGGATACACCATACCAAAACCCGTTATTTTTAGCAAGCGTTCGCTTGGTAAAAATAACTCAAGGGCTCACTTCTTCAAATTTTAGAGAAGTCGGGCTTGCGTTTTTCCATAAACGCAGTAAAAGCTTCTGTGGCATGTGGCGCTTGCAATAGGCGTCCAAAGCTTTGAGCTTCTTCGCTAATTTGCGCCAACAGTTGCTCGGTCTGCCCTTTTTTCATCAAGCGTTTGGTCTCAATGAGGGAAGGCAGGGGTTTGGCGGCCAACTTCTGGGCTTGGGCATGGGCTACGGCGTTGGCCTCCGTAGGAGGAACGATGCGGTTCACCAATCCCACTTCCAAAGCGGCTTCGGCCATAAAGGGTTCACCTAAGAGCAAGGCTTCCGCAGCGCGGTGGTAACCCAAGAGCTGAGGGGCCAAGAGGCTGGAGCCGGCCTCGGCGCACAGTCCCAAATTCACAAACGGCATAGAGAAAGCGGCGTTGTCGCCAGCGTAAACCAAATCGCAGTGAAACAACAGCGTGGTGCCGATGCCAACTGCAGGCCCGCAAACTGCGGCCACTAGCGGTTTTGGGAAAGTGACCAAGCCGCGCATAAAGCGAAACACCGGTGCGTCTTCGCCCCTAGGTGGTTTGGCTAAAAAATCGCCAATGTCATTGCCTGCGCTAAATACGGTAGCGTGGCCTTGAATCACCACCACGTGTACCGCCGCATCCGTGCTGGCTTGCAATAAAGCATCCGCACAGGTGCTGTACATGGCTTGGGTGAAGGAATTTTTTTTCTCAACGCGGTTCAGCGTGAGTGTCATCACGCCATCGGCAATGTTTATTAGTACGTCTTGCATCGCAAATCCTTAAAAATTCATTCTTTGTAATAGACCAATTGGTGGGTCGTCGCGAGTAAGACGCCCGCTTCACTCCACAAACACCCACTTTGGTCAAAAAATCCGTTGCGAAAGACCTGTCCGCGGGCTTGGGCTAAAACAAAACCCGAACCCACGTCAGATAACTGCGCGCTATTAGCGTGAAAGTACACCGTCATCGACACGGTTCCTGCGGGTATCCATTTAGCCCGACGCACCCACACGCGTGGGTAGAAGATGTCTGCAAAAGCTGTGAGTGCGGCAAAGTCCATAGCTCGCCCCGCGCGGTCCCGGACCCACAGCTGGGTCATGCTGGCTTCAGTTGATGACAAGGTACTCTCTGCGCCGTCCCACGTTTGCGGCAAGCCACCGGCCACACCACGCATATCAAACCTTGTTAACCATTCCACGCCTTGCGGAATGTTGGCAGCTTCGAGGGTTTCTGGGCGTGGCGCTTTAGGCATCGGTAAATCATTGGCGCTCCACGTCTCCCGCCGCGCCGCCGTCATCGCAGTTCCAGTGAACACCGACTCTACGCTGCCATCTTTTTGGGTTTGAAGGATTTCAAACACCCAATGCTGGGTTGACCGGTTGGTGCGGGCAATGCGCAGGTTCAACTCAAACGGGCCGTTTGCAATCGCCGCCGCAAAATTCACGGTCAGTGAAACCGGCTCCCCCAGGCATTCGGAGTGATCCAAAATAGCCTGCGTGACGGTGGCCGCCGTGATTCCCCCAAACGGGCCGACCATATTGGCCCACGCCGGATGTGTGCTACCAAGGTAACGGCACGCGTCTTGGCGCGTTAGCGCTAAAGCTGCATCAAAAGGGTGGGTTTGGTCTGCGATCGGCGTCATTGCGAATTACTGAACGCGAACCCAGGTCTGGGTTCGGCCTAGCAATGGCGTACCCATGTAGCCACGCACTTCAAGTTTCTTTCCACCATCGATGGGAGTCAAACGCAAGCTGTAATTTTTTCCATTTTCAGGATCCAAAATCTTGCCATCTTCCCAAACGTCTTTGCCCTCTTTTTTAACGCCACCACGGATGATTTCCATTCCAACTTTTGGTTTTCCTTTGCGGTCATCAGTGCAATCGACGCAATTAGGCTCAGCGCCAGGTTTGGGATCAAGCGCTTTCTCCACCACGCCAGAAAGACCGCCACTGGCGTTTAGCACAATCCGGATTTCAGCTTTAGGTTTGTTGGTTGCGTCATCGATGCTATTCCAAAGGCCCAAGGGCGTCATCTGTGCATACGACAGGACGCCGGTAGTTACACACACTGCAGTCAAAAGAAATTTTTTCATGGCTGGGTCTCCTAGTTAAAAAGGTAAAGGGGAAATACGGGTTTAGGCTAAGGCCGCTTCGGTGTCCATGAGAACGTCTGAACCAGCACTAGCCGTTCGCATCAACATCGCAGTTTCAGGCAACAGCTTAGCGAAGTAAAAGCGCGCTGTTTGCACTTTAGCCAAGTAAAACGCATCGGTATTGCCCGCTGCGATTTCACGCAAAGCCACTTGTGCCATGCGGGCCCAAAAGTAACCGAAGACCATATGGCCAGAAACGCGCAAATAGTCCACCGCCGCCGCGCCCACTTCGTCCGGGTTTTGGAACCCTTTCATGCCAATCTCCGTGGTGAACTTTGTCATCTGTTCCCCTAATTTAGCGATGGGTTCAATAAATTCAGCCATCTTTTCATTACCGGCTTCTTCTTGAACCAATTTCACAATCAGTTTTCCAAAACGCTTGAGTGTCGCGCCGTTATTGCCCAAAATTTTGCGGCCCAAAAGGTCTAAAGACTGAATGGTATTGGTGCCCTCATAAATCATATTGATCCGAGCATCACGCACGTACTGCTCCATGCCCCATTCCTTCACGTAGCCGTGGCCGCCAAAGACCTGCATGCACATGGAAGTGGAGGTCCAACCGTTATCGGTAATAAACGCTTTGACGATGGGCGTGAGCATCGCCAGCATTTCGCCCGCATCAGTGCGCACTTTTTCATCGGGGTGGTTATGTTCTTCTTCGAGCAGCATGGCGCAATAGGCCTGCAACGCTCTGCCTCCCTCGGCGTAGGCCTTGGCTGTAAGCAACATCTTGCGAACATCGGGATGCACAATGATCGGGTCGGCCGCTTTGTCTTTGGCTTTGGTTCCAGAGAGCGAGCGCATTTGAATCCGGTCTTTGGCATACACCAAGGCGTTTTGGTAGGCAACTTCCGTCAGTCCGAGTGACTGGTTTCCTACCCCAAGACGCGCAGCGTTCATCATCACAAACATGCCGTTCATGCCCTTGTTAGGCGCACCCACCATGGTGCCAACAGCGCCGTCTAAAACCATCTGGCAGGTTGCGCTGCCTTTGATTCCCATCTTGTGTTCGAGGCCGCCGCAGTAAATGCCATTGCGCTCGCCCAAAGCGCCATCTGCGCCCACCATGAACTTCGGAACAATAAACAAACTCACCCCCTTGATTCCGGGAGGCGCATCGGGTAGGCGGGCTAACACCAAGTGAATGATGTTCTCACTCATATCATGTTCGCCCGCGCTAATAAAGATCTTATTGCCCGTAATCCGATAGGTGCCATCCGCTTGGGGTTCGGCTTTGGTACGCATCAAACCGAGGTCAGTCCCGCAATGGGGCTCGGTTAAACACATCGTCCCTGTCCACTGGCCGCTGGTCATTTTGTGGAGGTAGGTCGTTTTTTGCGCTTCGGTTCCATGCGTAGCTAAGGATGCGTAGGCCCCGTGGGTCAAGCCGGGGTACATGGTCCACGCCTGGTTGGCGCTATTGAGCATCTCGTAAAACATTTGGTTCACAACCAAAGGCAAACCCTGACCGCCAAACGCGGGGTCGCACCCCAGCGCCGCCCAGCCACCTTCCACGTACTGCGCGTAGGCTTCTTTGAATCCTTTGGGCGTTGTCACCGCATGGGTTTTAACGTCGAGTTGGCAACCCTCTGCGTCGCCACTGATGTTGAGCGGGAACAAAACCTCGGAGGCAAACTTGCCCCCTTCTTCAAGCACCGCATTGATCGTTTCCGCGTCCATATCCGCATGTTTAGGAATGGTTTTGAGGGTGTCGGTAATGTGCAGTAATTCGTGCATCACGAATTGCATGTCACGCAGTGGTGGGGTATAGCTTGGCATGGGGAAACTCCTGGAGGTTTAGATCGAAAGGGAAGAATTAGGCAGTAGCGACTTGCGTACCGTAGCGGGCCAAGATGTCGTCAAAGCCACGATTAGCTCGGGCTAAGGAGCCGGGTTTTTGCAAAAAGCGGGCTTCGTAATGCAGCGCCAGAATCAACGCATGAATCTCAAAAGCAATTTGTTGCTCGTCGGCATCGGCGACTAAATGGCCACAACCCTTGGCTAAGACCACGGCCCGGTATAAAGCACTCAGCCACGTTTGAACCGAATCAGCCAACGCATCGCGGACGGGCCCGGTTCGGTCATCAAACTCCACCGCGCCGCTGATAAAAATACAACCCGACTGCAACTCGACCGCGACGCGCTTCATCCAGTTGTCAAACAAGGCACGTAATCGCGGTAGGCCCCGAGGTGTTTGCATAGCCGGGTAAAAAATCTCTTGCTCAAAGGTGGCAAAGTATTCGTGAATCACCGAAATCTGCAGCTCTTCACGAGATCCAAAGTGGGCAAACACCCCGGACTTGCTCATTTGCATGCGCTCAGCCAACGCACCAATACTCAAACCCTCAAGTCCCACTTGCGTTCCCAAGGTCACGGCGGCTTGAACAATCGCTTGCTTCGTTTGTTGCCCTTTTTGCAAAACCCGCAGCGCAGGCTTGCGCTCTAAGGCAGGATCAGCGATAGCGGCGTCTAAAACGGAAGAAGGCATGGAACGGGTGAAATGGTAAAAATAGTACGACCGTGCTATTTTGCACTATTTCCACTAAACCCCAAAAGATCAGGCTGCTTTGACCTCGTTAAGCAAGTCAGGGTGGCGATCAAGCACTTTAAGTAGCTTTACCAAGGCCAAAGGAGGTTTAGTCTTTCCATTTTCATAACGTGAAAAAGCATTGATGCCACCGCCAAAAATTTCGGCAGCTTCGCGCTGACCTAAAGCAAGTTTCTTGCGAACGCTGATGATGAACTCAGGATCAACAATAGCCGCATTGACCTGCTTATTAAATGCCTGCATCTCTCGCATGACGCGATCGGTTTCTGCTAAGTCGGTAATGGACTCATCGCATGCAGAGCAAAAGTCTGCGGTCACCAATGGAATGAGGGTGGTTTCACCTTTGTAGGTATAGGGCAGGTCACGTGTACCGTGTTCAAGTTCCGTTGCGCCACAAACTGGACATTTCATATTCATAACTCCTTAAAAGATACGATTAGCACGTCTTCTATGACCGTTAATTTAAGATACACATTACCTAACTGTGTGCTCGGCCGATAGACGTCTTGCCAGATGGTGGTGTCAGCATGCGTCGTCATACTTTTGTAGAAATCAGCCGCAGTAAGCGCCACGATCGCTGCCAACATGTCAGGGAGTTCAAAACCCATCTCTGTGGCTCCCAGCATCGCCGCACGGGTCGCACGTACTTTCCCAACTGCCACCAAGGACTTAACGAACGCCAATTTACAGTGTGGCGTTCGTTTTTCCATTACCCAATTCTAACCTAGTTGGTTTTATTTGTGGGTTGTGAAGATCAGCTCAAGAGGATCGAATCATCGTACCGAAGGCCTGATCGGTGAGGATTTCTAGGAGTAACACGTGCGGTACGCGTCCGTCAATGATGTGGACCGCCTTGACCCCGCTTTTCGCGGCATCAAGTGCTCCACTGATTTTTGGCATCATCCCGCCTGAGATGGTTCCGTCGGCAAACAAAGCGTCGATTTGACGGGCGCTGAGTTCGGTCAACAACTTACCCGCTTTATTTAAAACGCCACTGATATTGGTCAACATCAAGAGTTTTTCCGCTTGGAGTACGGTGGCCAACTTGGCTGCCACCACGTCGGCGTTGATGTTGTAGCTCTCATTGTTTTCACCAAAACCGATGGGGCTAATGACCGGAATAAACGCATCGTCTTGGAGGGCCTTCACGACGCTGGGGTCTAAGCTGACGATATCGCCCACTTGGCCGATGTCATGCTCAACGGCTGGGTTGGCAGCATCTAACATTTTGAGCTTTTGCGCCCGAATCATGGCGCCATCGCGCCCGGTCAAGCCCACCGCCTTACCGCCGGCTTGGTTAATCAGCCCGACGATATCTTGTTGCACCTCGCCCCCCAAAACCCACTCCACCACCTCCATGGTTTCGGCGTCGGTCACGCGCATGCCTTGAACAAACTCCCCGGTTTTGCCTAAACGCTTTAACGCGTTTTCAATCTGCGGACCGCCACCGTGCACCACCACGGGGTTGATTCCCACGAGTTTGAGCAGCACCACATCTTGGGCAAACGCAGCTTGGAGGGCGGGGTCTGTCATCGCATTGCCACCGTATTTGATGACCATGGTCTTGCCGTGGAATTGACGGATATAGGGCAGCGCATGGGCCAAAATTTCGGCCTTGTCGTGAGGGGTGATGGTGTGCGTTGTGCTCATAGACAGATTATTGACTGGAAAAACCTTGTACGCATGCACCCAAGACTTTGCGAATTCCAGCAAGATCTTCATTTTGCGCAGCCAACTTCAAATCTTGTAAATGCGCAGAAAGTTGCGTCCAAGGAAAAAAATCCTCATGGGCTTTCATAATCCGCGGGTGTTCGGTCGGCTCGGGATTGTCACCAATGAGCAACTCCTCATACAACTTCTCGCCCGGACGCAATCCAACTACTGAAATTTCGATATCTCCTTCCGGGTAGGCGGCGTCTTTGACCGTCAAGCCTGAGAGCTGAACCATGCGCTGAGCGAGATCCATGATTTTCACTGGCTCACCCATGTCTAGAACAAACACATCACCGCCCTGCCCCATTGCGCCCGCTTGCAAAACCAACTGCGCAGCCTCGGGGATCGTCATGAAATAACGGGTGACCTCTTTGTGGGTGACGGTGATCGGACCACCGCCCTCTAATTGCTGGCGGAACAATGGGACGACACTACCGCTAGAACCCAATACATTGCCAAACCGAACCATCGAAAAACAGGTGCTGCTGTTGCCTGCGTTTTTCGACTCTTCTGACAAGGCCTGCAATACCAGCTCTGCCATCCTTTTGGTCGCACCCATCACATTGGTTGGACGAACGGCTTTGTCAGTACTTACCAAAACAAAACGCTTCACACCACTGGCCTGAGCAGCCTGCGCCACATGCAAGGTTCCAAAGACATTGTTAAGTACGCCCACACCGGGGTTGCTTTCAACCAAAGGAACATGCTTGTAAGCCGCTGCGTGGTAAATAGTTGCAGGTCGGTAGCTGTTGCAAACGGCTTGCATTTGCTCTGTGTTTGTAACGCTTCCTAGCAAAGGAACCAACTCCACACATAAGTGATGCGATTGGCAAAGAGCCTCTAGCTCTTGGTGAATCGCATACAAACCAAACTCGTTGTGATCAAGCAACACCAATTGTTTTGGCGATTGAAAAACAATATTGCGGGTTAACTCGCCCCCAATACTGCCCCCAGCGCCTGTGACCATCACCACTTGGCCCGTTAAGTCACGGGTCAATAAATCCGCTTTGGGTGGAACTGGTGTTCGCCCTAAAAGATCATCAATATCTAACTCATGAATATCTTTGACACTCACTTTGCCACTGGCCAAGTCAGCCATGCTTGGCAGGGTGCGAACGTGAACAGGCAGCTTGCTTAAGGACGCAATGATTTGCTTGCGCCGCTCTCGCGTGGCATTGGGCATGGCCAACAATAAATCAGTCACCTCATGGCGTGTCACCAAACTGGGTAAGTCTTCAGATGCCCAGACAGGCACACCGTTGATACTGCGCCCGACTTTGTGGGAGTCGTCATCCACAAACCCCACCAACTTTAGCTGTCGCTCCATCGCAATGGCAGCAGCAGTTTGAACGCCAGCCGTGCCCGCACCAAAAATCAATAAGCGACCAGATTTATTACCTGCTGCCAGGGTCAGGCCAGCCAACCAAAACCTCGCAACGGCACGGCTTGCGCCCACCAAAATCAAAAACAGTAAGGGCTGCAATATTCCCAAACTACGCGGCACCATAGGCCATTGCAACCATAACAATAACGCCAGCAAAGCTAAACCATAGACAACAATTGCCTTGACCGTGGAAATTAATGCCGCCTGGCCCGTATAGCGAAAAATAGCACGGTACAGACCAAACTTGACGAATACAGGAACCGCCAATACAGGCGTTAGAAAATAAACTGCCCATTGCAAACCTACCGGTCGGTGCATGACATCTAGGCGCAGAGAAAACGCCAGCCATGTAGCAATAAACGCAAGCGTAATATCTACGGCTACTACAACAAGTCGCTTATAGATACGTGGCCAGGCAAGAACTTTAAGGTACATAACGATCTAAAACACAAAACCCCGTGCCTGCCCTTGATCACAAGTGCACCGCATGGGGTTTTTCGCTTGGTTTAAGCGGATATCAAAAATGAATCTTTGGATTGACCTTGGGCGACTAAAGTGGACAACCATTTTGGAGTAAGCCCGCGACCAGTCCAAGTTTCTCCATGGGGCCCCCGGTACTTAGGTGCCACTGGGTTACTCGCTTTACGCGCTGCCTTAGGCGCCTTTACAGATTTTGCAGTGCCAGCCTTACCCTTGGCTGCACGACCAACTTTGCTTTTGCCTTTTCCAGACTGTAAGTCTTTGACAGTAATACCAAAGGCCGCCATTTTCGCGAGAATATCTTGGACAGTGGCGTGGAAATCTTTGGATTTGATTTCGTTGGCTTGCTTTTGCAACTTTTCGATTTGGGTTTGAATATCAATGAGATTGGACACATATACTCCTAAATCTTTTATTATAAAACAATTAATGAGAAACATCTTCTCGGCGAAACACTTTAATCATAGTCAGCCAAAGAATTTTTATATCCAACCAAAAAGATTGGTTTTTTAAATAATAAACATCTAAGACCACTTTATCTTCAATCGATAATTCATCACGGCCGTTCACTTGGGCCCAGCCGGTAAGGCCTGGTATCTGAACTTAACGTCACTAAAGCGAATATCTTCTTTGAGGTGGAGGCGCTCGATCTCGGAATGGTCTTTCGCATTAGAGATGGGCTGATCCAGCAAGTCGATCGTGTTTTCTAGGGATGCTTGACTGCCGGCAATGATTGCCCATGCATTGAAGATTTGTTGCAAACTTGGCAGCAGCCTCTGGGCACCTAAAGCCAAGGCTCCCAATACAGGCAATGCGGTGGCAACACCACCGGGCTGGCTGCTGACGCCATACGCTAATAGCGCGATGAGCACCATGCCAAGTGCTTCCATTGCAAAACGTGGGCTCCCTCCTATGAAGACGTTACTCGCCATGGCCGCCCTCA
>Ga0247843_1007447_pt1 | contig 13465 bp, 23 predicted proteins | sample LaCruzMarch2017__FD_192420 | JGI IMG/M metagenome (GOLD analysis project Ga0247843, IMG submission 192420) | Freshwater microbial communities from meromictic Lake La Cruz, Castile-La Mancha, Spain - LaCruzMarch2017_8m | ecosystem: Environmental > Aquatic > Freshwater > Lake | place: Spain...
ACCAACCCCCAACTACCCCCCAACTACCCCCCAAGTTACCATACAAGATACCATACAAGAAGAACCTTTGTTTGAAAATATTGATTACTGGATTGATTTTCCAGTAGAAACAACCACAACAACAAACGACATTGGTAACATAAAAAGATTAACATACACTAAAAATGTCTGAAATCTTAGATAAAAAAATTAATAATCATTTAGGAGTTGAAAAAAACAAAATTCAAATTGTTTTAACACATACATCTAGAAATGCTGATGAATATTTAACATCATTAAGAAATAGATATAATAAAAAATATAACAAATTACCACACTATATTATAACAAGAGAAGGTATCATTCTACAAACAATGGATGATGAAAACTATGGTAAAATGTTAAACAATTTTATATATGATAAACAATCAATTATCATTTCCTTAGAAAATCTTGGATGGTTGGAAAAACAACCATTAAAAAATCATCACATTAACTGGTTGGGAAGTATTTATAAAGAGAAAGTGTTCAGTAAGAAATGGAGGGATTATTTTTTTTGGGAACCATATACACAAATACAACTGGATAAGACTGCTGAATTGTGTATTAAGTTATCTGAAAAATTTAACATTGAACCAATTTGTATTGGACATAACACAAAGACAAATAGACTGGAAACATTTAGTGGTATCATTACAAAATCAAATATTGATGAAGAATCCACAGACTTGAGCCCGGCTTTTGACTTTGAATATTTTATAAAACAATTAGACAATGAATAATTACGAAGAAATTAGAAATTTACTTAAAGCCTCAAGAACAATGCTTGGTGGTGAAAAAATGGTTAAAGAATCTTTTGAAATTAAAAAAAGATATGGTCTCATTTTGGAACAACCAGAAACCGAAGCCGGAAAAATAGATGAACCAAACAATATTACCAAAAGAGATAACCCAATGGATAGTATTAAAAGAGACATTGAATACGAAACCGCTGATGAAGGTGAACCTGGTGATGATAAAGAAGAAAAAAAATCAGAAAAGAAGAAAGGTTATAGAATTTCTGGTGGAATACTTTATATTCACGGATCAAACGAAAAAGGTTTACAACTTACAACAGATGATAAAACCTCGTTCCAGGAAAGTATGGATGAGTTTGTAAATGAAGTTGCTGAGATTGTCGATTTTAATAAACTTAATTTATATCCAAATAACGTAGAATGGTCTGGAAAGATTACAGAATACGATTTGGAATTTTTCTTTTCAATTGGTGAAAACAATGGAGTTTACATCAACGGAACAATGATGCAAGTTGATGAAGAATTTTTGAAAATGATGAATAAACTTAAGAGTTATTATGAAAAATTTAAAACCAAATGGTCTAAAGTAATTGCAATAAGAAAGAAAACAAAAGAATAATGAAAGAATTTTTTATTAAATATTTTAGAGAAATTTTATTAGTCTTAATAATTGGTATAACTGTTTTCTTGTTAATTAAAGTTTACAAACCGACACCCGATAAAAGTGAACTTTTAAAATATAAACTTAACCAATTGGACCAAAAGATTTTGGATTTAAAAAATAAACAAAAACAATTGGACGATTCAATAATTGGGTATAAAAAAAATATTGAGTTAATTAACGAAAACATTGAAAATATTAGGTCTCAGAAAAACACAATAAATAATTATTATGAAATAAAAGAAAGGGAAATACCCAAATGGAACAATAAACAAGTTGATAGTGCTTTTAGAGCAAGGTATAAATATTAATTATGAAAAGTATATTATTTTTTGGTTTTCTTGCTTTTTCTATATTTGGTTTTGGTCAAAAAACAAATGTCGACACATCTGCAATTTGTTTTCCAACCGAAGTGGCAAAGGAAGTCCTTAAAGATTTAAACGAATTAGATAAGTTAAGAAAAACAAATATTTTAGATAAAAAAGAAATTGAAGAGTTTGAAAAAAAAGTTAAGGACCAGGACTCAATAATTTCAAAACTTGAACAAAAAGACAAAACCAATGAAATACTTGTAAAAAGTACAGAAGAAAAATATAAATTATTGGAAGAGGATAATAAGGATTTAAGAGAACAAATAAAAAAGGTTAAAATTAAAAATACTATAATAGAAATTGTTTCAGCGGTTATACTTTCAACCATAACATACATTCAACTATTTAAATAATGGCATTAAGTCAAGCAGATAAAAGAGAAGTAGAATCTTTAATTAAGAAAGAAATAAAAGACTTTCTAGGGTCAAATACTGCAAAACAATTTGAAGACAAGTTGGTTGAAAGGATTACCAAAGAAATGAAAAAAAATGGTAAATTAAATGGTGAAGTCAAAGACTTAATAATAAAATCTTTCAGAGAGTTCTATACGATTATGTATCAACAAAGGAGCTTCTGGGAATCTAAATTCAAAGGACTATGAGTGATTCACTTAGAGATATGTTTATGTCTGAACTTGGAAGACAAGCTAATGACCTTGGGTTAAGAGGATCTGATGTTTCTAGTATGAAAAAAGAATTTACTGAAGAAGAAACTGAAAGAAATTCACCAAAAGATTATTTAAATCATCCAGATGATATGAAAAAAATTTATTTATTAGCAAAAAATAAAAAACTTTCTGCAAATAAAATTAAAGAAAAAATCAAAGAGTATCTAAAAGAACCAGAAGAATTAAAAGCATTCTTAAATTCAATATTACACAGTAAAGGTAAAAAAAGTGAAAACAAAGAAGCTATGTCAAGTGGTGGTGGTGTCGGTGCTTATGAAGGACAACTATTTTCAAAAGTGGAAACTAAAGAAGCAACAAGTTCTGGTGCTGGAGTTGGTGCTTATGATGCTCCAGGATTTCAAGACGTTAAAATGAAAGGTAATACACCAAAAGGGAAGGGTAGTTCTTGGCGTAAAACACAATTACCAGGAGGCAAATTTGTCCAGGTTAAAGAAAAATGTAAAAGGTTTCCTTATTGTAATCAAGGAGACATTAAAGCGCTTAATATCTGGAATGAATCGAATGTTGAAAGGGTTATTGAAAATATGTCGAAAAAATACGGGTTGACTGAAAACCAGATTAAAGAAATTATATCCAAGGAATTTAACTCAAATCCAAAGTACTAAATATTTATAATAAAAAAACAAAATGAGAAACTCTAAAGAATATTTGAAAAGACTAGCAAATAAAATAATTCTCGAAACCTTAGAAGGTAAGGCAAATGAAGTTATGAAAAAAATAAAGTCAAATTCATTTGATTATGTTGCTGAAGGTAATGTTTGTGAACAATGTGGCGGTACTGAATTATTTGAAGGAGAATGTGTTGAATGTGGTGCTAAAGGTGGCGCTGAAATGCTTGAAAAACTTCACGGAGGACAACGTAAACTTGATAAGAATAAAAACGGAAGATTAGACCGACAAGATTTTAAAATGTTGAGAAGAGAAAGAAACGAAGGTGATTATATGGAAGGTGAAATGTGTGAACAATGTGGAACACAATTAGAAGAAGGTATGTGTATGGAGTGTGGTAATATGAAAGGTGATATTTTAGAATATGGTACTAATCAATTTGGTACTGGTGGTATGGAATTAGAAGAAAAATGGAAAGGTGATGTTAAAGTTAAAAAAACTGGTGAACACGCTGGGAAATCAATTTCAGATATCGACTCAAGACTTAAAGCGTTAAAAGATTTAAGCCAAAATTATCAAGACAAAGGAGAAAGAGTACCAAAGAAGTTAAAAGAAAAAATGTCAGAATTATATTTTGCCAAAAGATCTAAAAAAGTATGGCCAGGTAAAGGTAAAGTTGATGTCGATGAAGAAATGGAAGAAGGAAATTTATTTAGTGGAAAAAGGGATGAAGCAATAAAAGCTGGTAAAGATAATTTTAATGTTGACGGTAAGACATATCCAGTTAAAGAAACATTATATAGGTTAGTTGACGGTGATGATAGTGCTTTATTTACAGAAAATGAAATTATAGATATAATTGAAAATATTGTTAAAGAAGAAAAAGATAATATTAAAAAAGGTGCCACACCTAAAGGACTTGGTAAGTACGAAAAAATTCATAAAGAATCTGGAAAAGAAAATAAAGACCATTTGGATAAGACCGCACAAAAAATGATTAGTTATTTAAAATCTGGATCTAAAGGTAAATATGAAACAAACCCAAAACATTTCCCAAAAGGAAATGGTCAATTGGCTAAAATGGATAAAAAAGCATATGAAATTGACCAGGAAGGTATAGATTATAATATGGAAGTAGCGGGTTTAAATATTCCTGATTACGACGGAAAACTACCTAAAAAAGAATATATTGAAAACCAAATTAAGGGAAGTTCGACTAATGGTAATAACCAAGATTGGGCAAATGCGGAAAACACAGGTGTTAATGATAAATTTGCGGAATACTTTGAAAATGACCAATTAGCAAAATGGAAAGATGAATCATATGGAAGAGTACCATCCCCAGTTTACGATGAGTTACCAGAAGGAAAAAAATTTAAAAAATCTAAAACAGGTAAAACAGTAAAAGAAGAATTTGATAGAATTAAATCTTTAATGAGTTATAACCAAAAGACTCAATAATTTACAAAATACATAATTAAACTTATTATTCTCCATAAGAACCAATCTTATGGATAATTTTTTTAACTACCTAACACAACCATTAGAATATAGTGAAGTTGATATCTGGTTTAAAACAAATAATATTGTTTTTGAAAAGATGGATTTATTTTACGATTTCACATTTACACTTGTTACAATACTTTACGATACTTACTTAGGTGGTAGCGATGAAGAAAAAGAAAGTAAAATAGAAATGTCTGATGAAGATAACCTTAACCATTTTAATTGGTGTTGGAAACAAACAATCGAAACTTTTGAGAAAGAAAACATTTTAATTACTAAAAGTGGCGAACACTATGAGTATTTTAGAGACTTCTTCAAAGAGATATTCTATGACCATCCAGAAGAAAAAGTAAAAAAGTCAATACCCGAATTTTTTGTTGATATGTTTGATAGGAAAAAACCATTCACAAAATCAGATTTAGATGTTATACTGACTATATATCGGTCTATAGATAGTAATATGGTCATTATCTATTGACATACCATAAAAAAATATTAAATTATATTAACAATAAACTTTTATAATAAAAAAATGGAAGAGACAACAATTCAAAAAGTTAAAAATCTTGTAGAATCATTAAGTTTTGATTATGACAAATTTGAAAAAGGAAATAAAACTGCAGGTACAAGAGTTAGAAAGACAGCACAAGAGTTAAAAGACTTAATGCAAGTTTTGAGAAAAGAAGTTCTAGAAACTAGAAAAAATTAATTATGTTTGGAGTAGATAGTCTTTTTTTATTCTTATTCGTGTTTTCAACATTAGGTGTATTAAGAGTGGGTCTTATGTTTGTTTTATCATTATTTAATGACCCACCAACCGTATTAACATTTTCTAAGACTGAAATTATTACTCTTGGTATTTTTCTTTCTTATATAATAACTTATCTATTAAAATAAAAATTATGACATTTTTTAAAGAATTAGAAAAAATATTTCCATACCTTAAATCAATCAGAAAGTTAAAAGGTTATTTGTCTATTGATGTGGAAATATCACAAAACTGGAAAATACCTAAAAAATTTACAATAGAAAGTAAAGTTGTTGAACAAGAAAATTCGCAACCTAATATGAGACTTATCTCTTTTGTTTCTGAGTTTGATGAAAAAGAATTATCAACAACTGTAAACAACATAAAGTCGATTATCGATTACAACAAAGAACTGGAAGAAAAAGAAGTTTTATTTGTAAATAAGGTAGAGGAGTTAAAAAAGATTTTCGAAAAACAAAATTTAGATAAATTACAAACCTTGAAGTTTGATATAAAAGAATTTAATTTAAAATTGGAAGATGAAGACCAAACAGGAAAACCAGATGGAGTGGTTACAGAATGAAGTTAAAAAAGACCAAGAAAATTTAGAAAGAGAAAAACTGAATTTCATTCAACAAATTAAAAAATTAAAAAAAGAAGAACTACTACCAATCAAAAAAGAAAAAATTTCATTATGGCAGAGAATAAAAACAGTTTTGAAGATTCGTTAGCAAATTTAGCACTAATTGTAGATGGAACACAAAAACTATTTCCAAGGAGTAAATCGGTTTTAATCTACGAACTTAATCAAGACGATTTTAATTATGTAAAATCAAATTTTAGAAATTTAAAAATTGACGATACCCAAATTAAAATTGATATATCTGGAACTGAAATTGTTTTTATACTAGAAAACTCATACAAAGAAGAACCTATAGTCGTTGAAGAAGATAAGGAAGAAGAAGAAATTAAAGAAACTTTTTTTTCTAAACTAAAAAACTTACTCTCCAGTAAAAAAAGTAGTTGATTTTTTATACAGAATTGATTTTGAAATACCCCTAGACTCCAAAAGAGAATAGAGGTATTTTTTTTGTGGTAACGAAGAGTCCAAAACAATAATACAATCAATCCTATTTTTTTCTGCCAAATATTTCTGTAAAACTTTAGTAAAACGAAAACAATCATCGTCACTTTTTAATGAAAATAAACTAAATTTATCATCATCCTGGACAACAATTTTATTATTTAATTTTGATATTAATTTAATTGAACCCCGTTTTAAGTATTCAGAAATAAATTTATCAATAGATATTTTTTTATTTTTTGAAATGTCGTATATAAATTCTTCTACTGAATAGTTTGAAATTTGAAGGACTTTATAATCTGGATCATCAATATCAACCTTTACTTGTCTACCTAGACTATCTTTAATAAAGTAAGAATCAAAATTAGTTGAATCCTTTTCTAGTAAACCAATCTCAAAACTACAAGACTTTCCGTTTTCAACACCCTTTTCAAAAACCACTTTGTTGTTTTTAATTTGATTATCAAAAAATTCTTTTGCTCTTTGGTGAGTTTTAAATTTCTTGATTATTTTTTTCCTTTCTTTATTTTTAAATAGAACTATTAGATATTTCATAAAATATTTTTTATCTTTATATAAAAATATCAAAAAGAAACAATAAATGAATACTGACTATTATTCGATACTAGGTGTTGAAGAAACCGCAACACAAGATGAAATAAAAAAAGCTTATAGAACGCTAGCAAAAGAAAATCACCCAGATAAAGGTGGTGATGAAGAATTATTTAAACAAATCTCAGTTGCCTATGATGTTGTTGGTGATGAAGAAAAAAGACAAAGGTATGATGTACAAAGAAAGAATCCTTTTGCTGGTATGGACGGTAAAATGGGTACTTCTTTTCAGGAAATGTTTAACAGTATGTTTAACCAACAAAGACAACAACCTAGAGCACATACAACTAACGTAACAATAAAACTTGGAACCTTGGAATCATACAAAGGTGATAAGAAAAATATATCATTTAAACGAAAAGCAAGTTGCGATACTTGTACTGGAACAGGTGGCGATAAAAAAGTTTGTCCAACATGCAATGGTGCTGGGCAAATACTAAGACAAATGGGTAATGGGATGTTTATCCAGATGGTATCAATACAATGTAATGGTTGCGGTGGTGCTGGGTCAATATTAGTTAATCCTTGTTTTGTTTGTGCTGGTACAGGTACTAAAGATGAAATTAAAAGTGTTGAAATAAAAATTCCACATGGACTGGATGACGGACAATTTTTAAGACTTCAATCTATGGGTGATTTTAGAAATGGTATTTATGGTGACTTGATTTTAAGGATCCAGTTAGATAAAGAAGATAACTTTATTAAATATGGTAACAATTTAGTTTACGATGCCTTCTTTGATTTGGATGATTTGAAAAAAGAATCATTTGAAATCCAACACCCAGACGGACCTTTAACTGTTAAGTTTCCAAAACAGTTCGACTCTTCAAAACCTTTAAGGGTAAAGTCAAAAGGATTTAAATTAGACACAATTGGCGACCTATTAATTAACCAATTTGTAAAATTTCATAGGGATTAGAACAAAGAAGATATATCGTTAACTAATCTTATTCCACCGTAAACAGCTAATAATGTTATGATAGTTCCTAAAGTGAAAACTAATCTTTGTGCTCTTATAACACCTTTATTTGATTTACAGGCTTGACATCCTACTTTTGTTGCTTCCATTTTTGTTTTTTTTAAAGAATAAGGTTAATGATTTGACATATAAACAATAAATACTTAATTTTTTAATGTTTTATAATATTTATAAATAAAATAATCTATGGAATTACTTGGCCTTTTATCTAAAGTTGTAAAAGAAAGCATAACAACAAAAAAAATACTTTTAGAATACCCAGAATCAACGGTTAAAAAACTTGTGGATAAGTTTTCTAAACAGACGGATGAAACTGAAGATGTGATTAGAAAAACAATTGCAGATTTTGAAAGATTTAAAGCAGCATTTGATAATGAAGATAAAGACATCTTCAAGCACGACTATAATAAAATTAAAACTTTAATTGCTGATAAGTCAACAAAACAAAAAAGTAAAAAAGACCTTGAAGGTATGGTTCAAGACTATATTAATAAATGGAGAGAAACGGTACAAGTTGATTTACAATTAACAAAACTTAATATCAAAAAGTTTTTTGAAGTAAAAACACATTTTCCAAAAGCTAAAGAGTTTAAAACAGATGTGTTATCGTTTAATCCTACTGAACTTAATGAATTGGTTAGTAAATATTTCTCAAGATTTAATAATCAAGGGATTAACGAACTTGTTGCAGCAATCACACAAAAATTCCACGAAGAAAATCCAGACGAAGATCCGATGACAACTTTCTTACCGAGAGCTAAGAGATTTGTTAGACACTTTGAACTTATTCCAATCAATTCAAAGTTGAGTAAGTTTATGAATTTTGAAGAATTTGAACATATTGTTGATGGTCATACACCAATGGAAGAAAGTGAATATACAGTTCCAGAAATCGATTTAAGTGATGTTGATATTCCTTATGAAGATGATAATATTTTAATTTTTGCACCGGACCAAAAACATAAGTGTATTAATATTAGAAAAAAACACGCTCCAGATAGAAGATGGTGTACGTCCTGGGAAGGATCCTCAAACTATTATTACAACTATAGATTGAACCAAAACCTTACTTTGTATTATATTATTAATAAAAATTTACCATCATCTGATTTGAATTACGCAACAGTAGTTCTAGTTGATAGATATGGCGATATGAGACTTGCTGATGGCTCTAACTCTGGAAGATACGCCGGATCAACTGTAATACCTTGGTCTGAAATTACTAAAAAAGTTCCAGTTTTAGACGGTAAAAAAGAATATTTAGAACCAAAACCTTATACCGATGAAGATCAGTCTAAACTACAAAGATATAAAACTTATAATTTAACAACCACTGATCCTCTTGCCGAACTTGGAAGTGAAGAAGAAGTTGAATTATGGATGGAACTTAGAAGTCCTGATTTCGGAAGTACTCGTGATGGTGACGTAATATTTGGTAATCTACCAGAAGAATTACAAAAGAAATATATTGGTTTAGGTAATGAATTAAGTGCTGGTATGGTTAGAGCCTTATCTCCATCTGGAATGTCTTATTATGTTTCTAAGAAAAAGGAAAAACTATTACTAAAATCTTTGAAAGACCTTTCAGAAAATGATATGGAAGTTGTTTTAAGTAAAGAAATGAGACCGTACTTGAGAAGTTTAAAAGACAAATACAGAAATGAACTTTCAACAGACTTTAAACCTAATTTTGTTGGTATCGCATATCCTAGTGATGCAAATGCAAAATATGCAAGAATGTTTGGTTTAGAAGAATTATTTGATTTAATACCTGAAAGTACAAGATTTTTACAGATTGAAAATAAATCTAAAGATAAAGTAATATTAAAAATACCAGCAAGTATAAGTAGATTTACAAATATAAGAACTTTAGTTTTTGAAAATATTGTAGATGAAATCCCAGAAGAAATTGGTAACTTAAAAAGATTATCATTCCTTAATTTGACAAATAACGAACAACTTACTACACTTCCTGAGTCTATAACCGAAATTTATTGTTTGGACTTTATTTCTGTTTTAGGTTCTACCCAATTAATTGATGGGGCAGAAACCTTGCCAGAAAAAATTAAAAACTTTTTTGATATTTCACCTGGAGCAACACTTTGGGACACCAATAGACCGGATGAATATTTAGATTTATGTGACCAGGCAGAACAAACAGCACCATAAAATTAAATTCAAAACTTATGAAAAATGTAGATATCGAAATTTATCTAAATCAACTAATAAATTTCTTTGAGAATAATCCAAATGATTTAATGACTTTGATTGGTGATTTACAAAAAGATGACTTCTACAAAAAGTTAAGAGAACGATGTGAAAAAAATTTGGAAGAAAAAAAAGACATTGCTTTATCAAAGGATCAAATTGTAAGTGTAGTTGTTGAGTTAAAAATTCCTAAGATTACAAAACAAAAACAAAAGTACCTAGATAAAATAATACAGAAAACAAGTTTTGGTGATATTATTTTAAATTAATTTTTACTTTAGAAAAAAAATTAGTAATTTTGTTAAATGGAAACTAAAAAATTTTTTGAAAAGGAAGACGAATTTTTAAAATTACTTTACGATAAAGATGGTAAATTATATTCAAAAAGTCGTATATTTGCCAACGTTAAAATATCACCAGAACTTCTTATAGAAAAAAAATTTACTTTAGAATATTGTGATATTAATATGTACGAAGATGGTCTAGTATTTACAGACGCAATTTTGAAAAACAAATCGGGAATGTTTGTGTATTTATCAAGAAAGGATGTTATGGAAACATACTATCAAATTAAGGTTTATTTTGAACCAGATAAAATAGAAGAAACAAAGTTCTTTATAAAAAACTTATTAAAATTAAAAGAAAACGATGGAAATTAGTAGTGTAGATTTACAAAATGAAATTAATGCCGGACAAAAAATTATTGTTGAGTTCTGGGCTGAATGGTGTGGTCCTTGTCGAATGATGAAACCAGCATTTGAAAAGGTTGCAAACGAAAATACTTCGGATGTTAAAATGTATACAATGAATATTGAATTAAATAGAGAAATTAGTGCTGCCCTTGGAATTAGAAGCATCCCAACCGTTAAAGTATTCAACTCAGGTCAAGTTATTGAAACAAAAGTTGGTATGTTAAGTGAGGGACAAATAAACGGATTAGTAAAAGAATTAATAAATGGATAAGTTAGCGGTTTTATTTACAATGAAAGGATGTCCTTTTTGTGTAGATTTAAAAGAAATGTTGGATAAAGAGAATATCCCATATGTTGATCGAGACATTCACGAATATGAAGAAGAGTATGAATTATTTGTTGAAGTTACAGAAAATGAATATGTACCAGCTTTTATGTTAATTGAATCTCCAGAAGACAACCCAAATACAGAACTATTTGCACCTGACAGAGATTTTGATGATATCAATGAAGGTTTTGAATTAATAAAAGGATTTATAAACGGATAATAAAAAACCCCACTCTCAAGGTGGGGTTTCTTTTTAGAATACAATTACGTGCTCTAACTTATCTTGTTTTGTATATGGTTTATCTTTACCAGGGAAGAGTATATCCTGTAATAGGTCATAATCCTTAACATAATTCTTAAAGTCTTCCAGATCAAAGGAAAATACATCAAGAACTAAAGACTTAACAATATCCTGGTTATACCTGGATTCAGAAACAATCCTTATTTTTAAATCCTCATTCTCGTCTTCTTCTTTTGTAAAGTAAAATTTTAAGTCATCAACACCCATAAGGCTATACATATGATTAAAAACATAGTGTGAATAGTAAGTCATAAGTCTACCACAATTAAGACTGTAACCATAAGGAAATTCACTTGAAATTGAAAGTTGGTGTACTGGCTCTTCTTCTTCACTAAACACTTCCTTGTTTACGTTAATCCAACCCTTTTCGATATTATTTATTTCTTCACCGTAACGGATAATATCTAAAGTATTAATTTGTTTTATTCCAACCTCATCTAAAATATCTTTAAACCACTCAAAAAAGTCAGTTTTAATTTTATCTAAGTCCAATACGTCTTTTGATGTTGTTTGTCCGTGGATAACCATAAATGATTCACAATCTGTTACCTGGATGATGGAGTTTTCTTTTTTATCTATTCTTGTAAGAATAAAATCGGCAAATAGGTTTACAATACCTCTTTTTGAATTTTTGTTAATTTTTCTCATATTCCATTTTTTTATAATGAATACAAGTTTTAAATTAATTTATAAATAGTTGTTAAATGTAGTCACCAAAGTAATCATTTATTGCTTGATCAAGCTCTCTATGGTCCGGGTAATCGTCAATTCTAAAATCAATTGCATCGTATGTACCCTCATTAAATAATTGTAACATCATACCAGTATAAGACCCGTGATAGTCTAAAACACTGTCACTATAACCAGAACCAAGATTTTCTTCGATAAATGTCATAACATTACCATAAAAATCATCAATCTTGATATATGAGGTATATTTTGTTTTTTCACCAACTTTTGTTACAACATCATCAATTGGGGATGAAAAATATTCTTTAAGACCTTCCATAACTTGGTTATATATCGTAGTTTCATAACTACTATTATAAGCATTATGATGGATTGAGTATAGCTCACTTTTTAAATCACCCAAGTCGCCATCCATTAGTTCTTCCATTGCTTCTTTATCTTTTATTAAAGACATAACATTATCTTGGGTTATTTGAAACACACCATCACGAGCTTGTATTTCTTGTAACTCCTCAAAAAAATCTGAATTATAATCACTAATATTTAAATCATTATTTCCGATATTCTTTAAAATGTAATTTGCAAGATATTGAATATTTTTTTCATTCAGTTCTTCAATTACATCTCTATATACATCATCTGTTGTATCACTATACCAACCATATTTTAAACCATCTTCACCTAAAATTTGTTTTGCAATATCTTGTAAGTCATAGTCACCACTTCTTCTAAAAAAATCTGCAAGTTCTTCTTCATCTCTTAATCTTAACCAAAAACCATCATCTCTAATCACAACATCTGTTAAAATATTATCACATATATATTTTAAACCAATATTTTTGTCCTTTTCAATCAACCAAAGTAAGTAGTAATTTTTTACCTCATATCCTAAACTATTATAATCAACATTATCTAAAAAACCATTTTCGGCAATAAAATCAAATAAGTCACCATCATTTCTCCATTCTTTATGTGGTATGTAACCAATATCTATTTGGTCTTTTTCACCATATTTAATTACCGCTTGAAGAAATCTACGAGTTGTTTGAAACACTTTTAGTATTTTATCATATTCGGATTCTCTACCATCGTGGAACCATTCAAGAAATTGATCTAATTTTCCCATATATTATAAATACAAAGAAAGGCGGAAAATTACTTCCACCTTTCGTTTTTCTTTGGCCAAAGGAAATTATTTTTTATTGTAATACA
>Ga0247843_1007449_pt1 | contig 13462 bp, 15 predicted proteins | sample LaCruzMarch2017__FD_192420 | JGI IMG/M metagenome (GOLD analysis project Ga0247843, IMG submission 192420) | Freshwater microbial communities from meromictic Lake La Cruz, Castile-La Mancha, Spain - LaCruzMarch2017_8m | ecosystem: Environmental > Aquatic > Freshwater > Lake | place: Spain...
TGTGAGTGCTTTAAGAGGCATGTCTTGGTTGGTTCAAATCCAAACGCTTCGCAACACTATGGGGAAGTTTATGATGGGGATATTTATGAGGACAATTATCCCTGCATGCAAGTGAATGTAACATTCAATAAGAAACCGACGCCGTCAACTTGGACAAATTATCGAACACATCAAGTGGAACCATTGTTAGAGTGGCAGGTAAACGCTCTTAATAATATTTATGAATAATGTGTTTTGTCTTGTTTTGGTTGTGTCTTGTGTTAGTGTATTTTTTGCTTTAGTGTTTGTTTTTTATTTAAAAGTAATTTGCCATTTATTGTTTTAGTCAATTTATTTTTATTTGTTTTGCTTGTTTTTAACATCATTTTTTTTTTACACGAAAATCCATTTATTTTTAAATGTTTGCGTTGTAGCACACTATGATTACATATTCCAATAGCGCGACTTTCTTTTTTACTTGGATTAGGAACTTTTTTAATACAACTACATAATTTCTGCGCTATTATATTTTCAGTCATTTTTTTTATAGAACTAAAAGAGGTGTTTGAATTTATTTTAATATTATAATAATTTAAAATATTAATATAATCCTCTTTTGTTAAATTCATTATATATAATTATATATTTTTGTATACTTATATATATATTTATAACTATTCAAAATGAATGCCAAAAAAATACTGAATTATACATTAATAATTTCTATAGTTATTCAAATAATAACATTTATAATAGGAATCTATAGTATTTTTACAAAAATACCGAGCGCATTTATTTTAATAAAAGACTTGATCTTATTAGAATTGTTTGTTCAATTAATTGAAGGAGTTTTTTACATATGGTTGGCATATAATTTTTCTAAGATTACTAACATAACACCAAAAAGATATTTTGATTGGGTTCTAACGACTCCTACTATGCTTATTACATTAATTGCGTATTTAATATTTATTAATGCTAAAGAAACTAATCAAGCACAGGGTCTAAATTTATATTCTATTTTAACCACTAATTATAGTACTATTATACCAATATTGCTTTTAAATTGGGCAATGTTGTTTTTCGGGTATTTGGGAGAAATAAAGGTTATTCCTGTGTTATATTCTATAGTCCTTGGTTTTATACCATTTATTATATACTATTACATGATTTATCATAACTTTGTTCAAACAAATAATAATGGTTATGTATTTTTCTTGTATTTTCTATTTTTTTGGTCTTTATATGGTTTTGTTGCTGCCTTACCTTATTATGCTAAAAATATTTTATACAATATATTAGATCTTTTTGCTAAGAATTTCTTTGGACTATTTTTAGCATATATAATTTATACTGGAAAATATTAAGCATTATTGCTAAATAATGTAGCGCTCCTAAATATTTTATGTGGCAAAATTTTTTTATAATGTTATATTAGAATTACACAAATACTATGTTGTTAGAAAATAGTTCAAATAATATAAATTATGTAATGGTATTTGATTTAGATGAAACGCTTGGTCATTTTTCTCAATTAAACGTGTTTTGGTTATTATTTACACAGTATATTAATAACACTAATGAACTCTTATTTTTTAAACTATTAGATAGTTTTCCTAAATTTCTACGTCCAAATATATTAAATATTTTAAAAAATATTAGGCAAAAGAAGGAGAAAAACATATGTAATTACGTAATGATATATACTAATAACAATGGTCCAAAATCTTGGACTATTATGATTCAAAACTATTTTCATTATAAATTAAATTATCAGTTATTTGATAAAATAATAGGAGCATTTAAAGTTCATGGACAAATTATTGAGGTGTGTAGAACCTCACATGGAAAGTCTATGAAAGATTTTATAAATTGTACGAAATTACCATCAAACAGTCAAATATGTTTCTTAGACGATCAAGAACACGATGAAATGTATAATGAAAATGTATTATATATAAAATTGAAACCATACACTCATAACATTAATTTTTTAACTATGGCATCAAAAACATACGATAAAATGACTGTTTATTTTCCTAAAAATAAATCAAAAGAAGATTTTATAAATTATATTGCTAATAACACACAAAACTACAAACTAGAATATTTAAGTAAATCAAAAGTAGAATATAATATTGAAACGGTCTTTGGTAATGTATTAATAAAAAAAATAGACGCATTTTTTAACTCTAAATCCCGAAAATTTACCAAGAAAAATAGAAATCGTAATTTTAGCTAAATAATTTAATACTATATTTTTATATTATTTAGCACATTATTTGAAAATGTTATTACTTATAGTATTTATACCGCTGTTTATAATCAATTTAGCATTATACTGTAAATAACTTTCAATAGAAGCAATTATTGTGCTTGTTAACAATAAAAATATACCCGAAGAAAACACTAATTGCCTATCAAATTCTCCAAACTTGCGTTCATTATATGTAATAGGATTATAATATATCACAAGTAAACTACCTATATATATTCTCAAAAATGATTTTAGTTGTTCCAAATATTGCGGCGCAAAACCACCCACACCTAATAAAACTATAATATACAATACAAAACTTGCTCTTAGCATATACAAGAAAAATATTTGGTTTGCTTTATGGATCTTAAACATTTTTATATTAATATTAATAAATATTAAAATGTATCATCTAAATGTCTCATTTATGTGCTGTTTGGTATAACTAATCATAAAGTTGTCCTAGACCCCCCATAAATAAGGTTATGTTCATTTTTTGTAAAATATAATTTGAAAATTTTTTTGAGTTTTGGACATTTATAAATGTCCATTTTTGATTTCTTAGAAGCCTTTATGAATTTTTGTAAAATTAACACATAGAAAATACAACTAAGACCATTAAGGTAATATAATATTTTAAAAGATGCTCAAAAATATCAGACCATAAATATTTTTCAAGAATTTTTGAATTTTGGCGCGTTTTTTATAAGTATAAAATACTTATAAAATACTTATAAATTTCGCGAAATTCCGCGCAACTTTGTGCGCAAGATATATTTGTTATCATATATGTATTGTTATAATTTATAATACTGAATTTTATTAACTCGTGATAAAAAATACTTATATTTTGCGCGAAATTTAGAAAAAGGATTTAAGAATTTATTATAAGTATAATATACTTATAAATGACTTATAAAAAAAGCGCAAAAAACTCCGTTTTTTTGGGGTGCGATTTTTGTGATTATAATACGTGTAAAAAAGGAGATTATTACAGACATTTACAAACGCAAAAACATAAAAACAACGAAATACTTATAAATGGCGCGCACAACACAGACAAAATATTTATTTGTGAATGTGGTAAAAAATATAAACATAACCAGAGTTTATATAATCATAAAAAAAAATGCGACTTTAAAGTTATAACTAATAAAACCGATGAAACCAATTGTCAGGTTATTTTACAAAACAATGTTGATCAAAATATGATTATGAAGTTAATATCTGAAAACAATGATATAAAAAATTTATTATTAATACAGCAACAACAATTATTAGAACAACAGAAGCAATTAGGAGAACAACACAGGCAATTGGTTGAAATAGTACCTAAAATAGGAAATATAACAAACAATACGGCACATATAAAACAGAACTTCAATATTAATGTTTTTCTGAATGAGCAATGTAAAAATGCGATAAATATGAACGATTTTATAAAGCAAATAAAACTAACATTGGAAGATCTAGATTTAACCAAGAAAAAAGGATTAGAAATTGGACTAAGCAACGCTATTATTCAAACTATTAATAAAATGTCGCTATTTGAAAGACCATTACATTGTACTGATCCTAAACGTGAAACATTATATATAAAAGATAATGATTTATGGGAAAAAGATAGCGATAAAACGAGAATAAAAGGGGCACTACATAATTTAAATAAAGCACATTTTAAATTGATTAAAGATTGGATTGCTGAAAATCCCGACTTTAAAGAAAATGATGCTAAGCAAGACTATTTTGCTTATTTATTAAAAACTTGCTCTGTTAGTTTGAAGACAATTGATGATAAAATTATAAAAAAAATATGTGCTTGTAATAATTTGAAAGATAATTTAAAACAATTAGAAAGTATTAATTGGGATTAATTGGGATTAATTGACAAAAATAATTATATATATTTATATTAGTTTATAATGGTTTTTAAACTAATACTTAACTTAATTTGTGGCATAAGTAAAATCACTAATCATATTTTATCAGTTTTACCGCTTTTATATAGTGTTATAACAATATTATTTATAATATTAGGGATTGCTGGTGTAATAGCATTTGCTTTTGGAGTTAAATTTAAAAATTTAGCGCGTAATCTTTATGGTTTTATTCACTTAATGACAACTGGTGTTATTATGCTAATACTATTTAATCTTACATATTGTTCAATGATTCTCCCTACTAATACTCAATATAAAGGCAAGGTTCCGCCAGAAAATAGTGATAGTTTTGTAGGAAAATCTATAAACCCTATTAAAAATAATATATTAAAAACGATTACAAAAGTTTTAAACTTTATAAATAATTTACTTGATAATATTAGTGGTCCATTAATTATTCCGCAAGTAGTATGTACAACTATAATAGTACTATTTGCTACTGTAATGTCTGCTATATTTAGTGGTATATCTAAGGCAGGTTATAAAATGCAGTGTGTTGGAACCAATCAATATTTTAGTGTTCCTTGGTGGGGAAAATTGGTAGATTTGTTAATGTATTTACTTTTATTTATATCATCTATTTTTGTAGTGTTTTACTTTATTTTAAAAATAATAAAAGATGTGTTTAGAGCAATAACTTCGGGTTTTGGTTTAAAATCTCAAGATGCGAATACTGATAAATCAAGTATAAATAATCTACAAGATAAGATGCCTCCAATTGCTCAAAAAGCATTTGCGAAACTCAATAATGTTATGAATGAATGGCCAACATTAAGAGCAATATTTATTATATCATTATCATATTATTTAATACAGTTATTTTTAACATGGTTTGAAGATATTATTTCTAACAATATTGTTCTACTTACTAGTTGGGAAAAAAGACAACCCGTATGTAGTGATGGACCAAATATCGAAATGGTAACACGTGTAGAAAGAATAGTTGTATTAGTTTGCAATATATTACTATTTATACTACTACTTATAATTACATTAGCGTTGCTAATTATTAATATTTGGTTTTCTCCTGTGATTACTAATATACTTAAAGTGGGCCCCAGAATTTATATTCCTGTTTCAGCAGCATTATCTGCTCCGGTAAGTTTAGATTCAATAAAAAAAACAATTACCAAGGCATCAAAAGGAAAAATAGATGTTCAAAAATTGGAAGCTAAAGCATATGAATTATTATCTAAAGTAGAAAAAGGTACAGGAAAATTAGATATTACTCAAATTACATCTGCTATTAAGCAAGTTGTGCCTCAGCCTCCTCAGTCTCCTCAGCCTCCTCAGCCTCCTCAGCCTCCTCAACCTCCACCTCCTCCTCAGCCTCCTCAGCCTCCTCAGTCTCCGTCATAAAAATAATTGATTAAATATATACAAAATTCTAAATAATATATTTTATAATTCAAAATTTATAAAAAATATTATATATTAAAAAGAAGACCCAAAAGCACCTCCTAATGCTCCATTAGCAGCCATTGGTTCCATAGAATCCATAAATGCGTTTTGCATTGCCTGATTTTGCATATTGTTTCCGCCACCGCCTCCATTATTCATCATATTAGGTAACGAATCAATTAGCGAAATATTGTTTTGAGCAGGTAATTGATTTGCGCGTTGCGACATTATTGTATTATCAAGTGTATCTGCTCTGCTAACTTGATGACTTCCTGGCATAACAATAGGTTGGCTTACTCTAATATTGCCTTGATTATTTCCTCCCTTTGATTGATTTTTTCCATTCCACATTTCAAGTACTCTATCATATAATATATTTATTTTTGCTCCTAATTTTGTTTGCATTGTCATTATTAATACTAAAGTAGGAATGATAAAACTAATTTCGTTAAATTTTGTATATGGTACATTGCTGTATGTGGGAAAATATCTAATAATTTTATCAATTAAATACATAGCAACAAATAGCACACCTATTTGGATTACAATTTCTATTATTAATTCAATACTTTCCTTTTTGTCATCATCTTCAGGTATATATTCTTTAATAAGTTTTAATAATACTATAACAGGTATTAATGCAATAACAATGTATTGAAACATATTCAACAATATTGCTTTGTTATCGCTATCAAAATTAAAAACATAATTGAAAAATCCAGAAGGACTTAATTTAGTACTTCCTCCAACAATATCGGTATCAAAAGATTCTTGTACAGTCATAAATACTATTATATATATAAATTAAAAAAATTATTATTATTATAAATTATTTTACCTAAATAAAAGAAAAAATAGTTTAATAAATAGTTTAATAAATAGTTTAATAAATAGTTTAATAAATAGTTTAATAAATAGTTTTAATAAATATTTTAATAAATATTAAATACTTGTTACTTAATATTATATAAAATGTTAAAGAGATCTTGTGAGTCAATAAAATATAGAAACGCTAAGTATCATGAAGAAAATCAATATTTAAATTTATTAGAAGATATTTTAACTACTAATTCAGAATTTATTGGAAGAAATGGAAATACATTGTCTATTTATGGTTCAGCAATGCATTTTTCACTAGAAAATAACAAAATCCCTCTAATTACTACAAAAAAAGTGGCTTGGAAAACTTGTTTGCGTGAATTATTATGGTTTATTAAAGGAGATACAAACAATAAACATTTAAAAGAAAAGAAGGTTCATATATGGGATGAAAATGGTTCGCGCAATTTCTTAGACGAGCGCGGTCTAACTAATAATAATGAAGACGATTTGGGCCCAATCTATGGGTTTCAATGGCGGCATTACAATGCTAAATATATTAATTGTAATAGTAATTATACTAATAAGGGTATTGATCAATTAAAACAAGTAATAGAATGTTTAAAAGACCCCAAACAAAGAAATTCTAGGCGAATGATTATAACAGCGTGGAATCCTTGCCAATTAGATATTATGGCGCTACCTCCGTGTCATATTATGATGCAATTTAATGTTTCCAACAATACAAAATTAAGTTGCTCAATGTATCAACGATCAAATGATGAAGCATGTGGAACATGTTTTAATATAGCATCGTATTGTTTTTTAACACATTTATTGGCAAAACATTGTGGTTTAGAACCATATGAATTTAACTATCATAAGGGAAACTGTCATATTTACGAAGAGCATGTTGAAAACATAAAAATACAATTACAGCGAGAACCATATGAATTTCCCACTTTGGAAATTATAAATAAGAGAGAAAACATAGAAGACTATTGTGAAGAAGATTTTATTATACATAATTATAAGCATCACGAACCACTAAAGTATATTATGGTTCCTTAGTGATTTACTAGTCTTTTTTTTAATAATACTATTAAATAATATTAATAATAATATTATTAATATTAATAATAATATTAATAATATTAAGGTTTAAAAAAAAGATATTATTATATTGTAAATATGTCTACAGCAGCATTGGCTTCAGCACGAAGAAGACGTACAACAAACGATCCGGCAGTTGCGTCTCAAAATATTACTACTAAAACATCGCCCCAAGAGTCTCCAAATGCTGCCAAACAACCACCGCCACCTCCACAATCTTTAACACCTTTACAAATATTACAAATACATGATAATAAATTGAAAGATTTAGAGGCACTAATGATTGAATTAAACAGCGAAGAATTTATAACAAATATTGTAGAAGAAAAAATTAAAGCGTTAGCACCAAATACAAATACAAATGTTGGAACAAGCGCTTTTGAATTAAAATTACAGACTCTAGAAACCACTATTCAAAATAATTCAAATATTCAAAATGTAATATTTGATGAATTTAAAAAAGGGATCCAAGAGAATTTTAATACTTTCAAAGACAGCACTATTAAAATGATTGATTTATTAAATATTAGAGAACATCAATCTTTTACTAGTGATAGTACTATTGATACTGATAAATTAACAATGGTATCACAAGAAGTAAATGATTTAAAATTATTAGTAATTAAAAATCAAACATTAGCGTTAGAAACATGTACTTCAATTATTAATATGAAAGATCAGTTTAAAATAAACAACGAGAAAATAGAAGAAATTATTGAGAAAATTAGTATTATGAATAGTGCGCAATGTAATAATGAGCAATGTAATAGTGCGCAATGTGATCAGGCACAAATGTTTCTTCAATCTTTTATGAAAAATAAATTATTTGGGGGATCGGGTTCAATAAATATTGATGCTAATTATGATGATGGCGAGGAATATGAAGACGACGATATTATGAACGGCAACAATAATAAAAAATTACATATTGATTTAACTAATGACCAAATAGTTTTGGACGATGGTGAAATAATTTCAGATGATGACAAAATCACATTTGGTGCCGGCGAGTTAATTATAGATGAGAATCAATTAGAAAATATTTTAGAGTTAAATAAGATGCCCGAAGTTAAATTGGATCCTGTTTCTCAAACAAGTAATTTAGATTTAGAGTCTGCTATATAATATAAATATTTATTTTATAAATTATGTTTAAATAAAATAAATAATATGTACTAATCTATTAATGCGGCTAACTATAAATTTTTTGATTTTTTGCGTGGTACTATTTTTATATGTTCATGTGTATAATCATATTAAAACAAGTAGTTACTTGGAAGTTTATGAGATTGAAAATCTCTCTAAAGATAAATTTGAAGACATAAATAATTTTAAACAACCACTATTATTGAATAATTATACGCTACTAACTAATATAACCATGGACTACTTAATTTCCAATTATCCAACATTTGATCTAAATTTATATAATAAGCAAAATGATTCCTTTTTAAAAATAAAAATGGAGGAATTTAATACTATAATAAATAGCGATGAATCAATTAATTATATAAGTTGTAATAATAAAGATTTTTTGGAAGAAACAACGCTAGAAAAAATCTTGTCTTCAAACGATAGTTTCTTTAGACCATATAACATATGTAATAAAACTTACGATATTATAATGGGAAGAAAAAATAGCGCAAGCCAACTGAAGTATAGTATTAATTCTCGAAACATATTATATTTATCAAGCGGACAAGTAGAAGTTACGTTATGTCCACCAAAATATTATAAAAATTTACATGTTAAAAAAAATTATGAATTGTTGGATTATTATTCTTCTATTGATATTAATAATATACAATCAATTTATAAAAATGATTACCAGAAGGCCAAATTCTTAAGAGTAATGTTAAATACCGATCAAGTTTTAATAATACCACCTTATTGGTTTTATAGTATAAAATTCCTTGAAGAAAATACAATCGTTTTTTTTAATAGTTATAGAACATTTACCAGCAGTATAGCAATAATACCTGATTTGTTTATACAAACTTTACAGCAAAATAATTTAAAATTAAATATGATAAAAAAAATAGACATAACTGATGAAAGTGTTGTCGGCAAAAGTATAATAAGTGAAAATGAGAGAGAAAATGACACGGAAACTGAGACTATTGACAATAACAATAACAATAACAATAACAATAACAATAACAATAACAATGAGATTAAGAAATTAATAAATTAATAAATTTTAGATAAATATAAATAACATAAAAATATACAACTCTTATATTTTAGAGACACATTCATATATGTTAATAAATAAATATGAAATGCTATCTAATATATCGAATGGTGAATTTGGCGAAGTATTAAAGGTCAAATATAATGACAAATTATATGCTTTAAAATATGGGGCAAAAGAGGTGATCAAATATGAATTACAAATATATAAGCAACTAAAATCTGTTGGTAATATATCAAATATATATGATATTTGTGAAGACAACAATAAAATGTTTATGGTTTTAGATTTGTATGATATGACATTAGTAGATTATAAATTACGAAATTATAAAAATGAAAATTATATTGAGAGATCTCTTTCAATATTCAAAGATTTAATTTTAATCATTAAAGCAATTCATGAAAATAATGTACTTCATAGAGATTTAAAACCAACAAATATATGTTTAGATTCAAACTATAAAGTATATATAATTGATTTTGGTATTGCTAAAATATATAGACATGCTAATGTTCATAATAGTGAATCAACAATTAGAGGTCTAATAGGTTCAGTTAATTTTTCAAGTTTAAATGTTATAAATCTAATAGAACCATCAAGACGTGATGATATGGAATCGCTATTTTATATATTATTGTATTTATTATTAAATAATGACAATTATAAACACTATGACGGACTTAATAACTATGAAAAAAAAAACATTAATACTATTACATATTTAATGCAACATACATTAAATATACAAAACATTAATTATGAATTTTTAAACAAATTATTTAACTATATTAGAAGACTAAAATATAATCAGGAACCCAAATATGATTATATTGGTGAACTACTTTCTAAAATAGTTATGTCTCAATGTCTATAAACCCTTTATCTGAAAATGCTGTGCTAGTTGTATTTTGAAAAATTCTTAGCATTGAAAGTTAAAGTTAAAATTTGATAAATTTTTTATCATATGGATTTTTTGAATAACCAAAAAATACTATTATATTATTTAATATTTCTTTTACCTTAGTTTTAAAATCGTTGTTCGATAAGTTAGGTTCTAAGTTTAATGACTCATAAATATCATTATTTACAATTGATACTAAATATGTAAAAGTATTTGATAAATCGTGTAGATCCGATAATAGTAACAAAACAGAATAAATATTATTAAAGTAATATTTATAATAATTAAACCATTTATAATCTATAAATTTATTGTATTTAATAAGTGTTGTTAATATTTCGTTTATTTCATGTAATGTTATTTTATTTGTTGAGAGATTATTGATATCATTGATTTTATGTGTTGCTAGAGCAATAATGTTTTTTATTTTCAAATAATTCTTTGTTCCTGTTTTATTAATTTTTATACAATTAAAATTTAATATATGTAATTGTAAATCTCTCGGTAATTTAAAATAAATTCTTTTTAAAGTCCGTCGTATTTTATACCCTCTATATATTTTTTGTATTTTTAAAACATAATTATTATATAGCAATTTGGAGTGATTTAAACAATACAAATTCTTACAACATAAAAAAACAGGATATTTGTATTTTTTACAAATTATACAAAACATAATTATATAATAAAATAATATAAAGGGTTTATATATTATTAATATATAAAATGTCTATGGCTGATACTGCCACCAACCAATACGTAGGAAAAGTAAAATGGTTCAACAACAAGTCTGGGTATGGTTTTGTTACTTTTATTGACTCGAGTGATTTTAAGGGGAAAGATATTTTTGCTCACCATTCGTCGTTAAATGTAAAGGATGAAATTTATAAATACTTAGTCCAAGGAGAGTTTGTTGAGTTTAATGTTCAAAAAATGGACTCTGGAACTCACGAATACCAAGCAACAAATATTAAAGGAATCTTACAGAATGATTTGATGTGCGAAACGCGTCATAAGAACCGTGATTTATCTAAAAATTCGGAATCGGTTGTAATTAAATCGTATAATGCTCATACTAATGGAAAACCACAACATAAACATCCGAGAACATAAAGTATTTGGTCGAGGACTAAGTTATTTATATGGTAAAATATAATACAAACATGAGTGTTATGGATACAAAAATTAAAAATGTTAATTTGATTGAAATATATAAGTAATAAAGTCTTTTGTCTATATTATAGGAAACTGTTAACATGTTGTTGTCGTTGTAAAGAATAATTTCGTTATTAATATTATTATTACGATTAGTAATACTATTAGTGTCATCATAAGAAACAACTAAACTATGATATTTATTATTTGCCACAATATTTTCAATGATGCTATTTTCTTGACTACATATAAAACATTGTGATATATTTTTTTTAGAAGTATTTTTATTTATCCAGTCATTAAGACAACTAAAATGAACGTCATTTTTACAACAAGTTAATATACACCGATCATTACTGGATATATCATTTAAACATATTACGCATTCTATACATTCCATTATGAATATTATAATATAAAAAAATATTATTATATATTTTTTTTATATTATTTTATATTTTTCATATATATTTTTTTATATTTTTCATATATATTTTTTCATATTTTCATATAATCATAGTGAATATAAAATTATGCGTTATTTAATTTATAATTATTTAATTTATAATTATATAATATTATATAATAATGGAACAACTAATTGATGTTATGCCTAACTCTAATTCTATTTATTCTGTAGAAAATCTAAATTATGAAGATCATCTAACTTATGACGATTATCTAAATTATGAAGAAAGAGTACTGACGGAACCTGTTAAATACTATGTTGAAAATAAAGGCAAGAATATAAGACAATATATTACAAATTATTTTGGTAATCTGTTTGGTATTGATGCTAAATATATAAGGGGAGTGTCTGAATTTATTAATATTATGCATAATGCAGCACTTGTTATTGATGATATACAAGATAATTCATTTTTACGTAGAAAAAAAGAATGCGCACATATTAAATATGGTATTCCATTATCAATAAATGCCTCGTATTTATGTATATTCAAATTATTAAATGAAATGAATAAACGAAAAGAAATAGATGTAAATATTACACATAAGATAATTGAAAATTTGTATTTAGCACATATTGGACAAGGGATGGATATCTATTATACTCGACACAAAATAATTCCAGACATTGAATCATATAATAAAATGATTGCAAATAAAACAGGCGCATTTTTATATCCAATTTTAGATATAATCATTGAACGATGTGAAAATGATATTTTAAAAGAAAAGTATTCTGAATTACATGATGGTTTATACAATTTTACTTTATTTTATCAAATAAGAGATGATTATATTAATTTAACAGACCCCGCATATTGGAAAGAAAGGGGATTTTGTCAAGATTTCGATGAACAAAAAATTAGTTATCTTATTACATATTGTACTAATAATAAAATGGATAATTACGAAAAAATAAATGATTTAATGACAAAATTAAATAAAACAAATAGTGACAAAATAGAAATTTTAAATTTAATGAAAAATAATGGATTATTTGATAGTATATATAATATATTATTAGAATTGAGAGAAAAAATATTAAGTTCTATGGAGATAGATGCTTTATTTCAACAATTACCTTTTAGTAAATTTGACGAGAATTCAACGAAGAATATTATATGACGCGCGAGAATGTGTTAATGACGAAAGAGTTAAAAGTGTCAGGAGTGTATGTTGGTGGTCGTGTGTATGCGTGCCCAATGTAATTTTTCGTCGTGTGAAGTGTCGTT
>Ga0247843_1007451_pt1 | contig 13460 bp, 11 predicted proteins | sample LaCruzMarch2017__FD_192420 | JGI IMG/M metagenome (GOLD analysis project Ga0247843, IMG submission 192420) | Freshwater microbial communities from meromictic Lake La Cruz, Castile-La Mancha, Spain - LaCruzMarch2017_8m | ecosystem: Environmental > Aquatic > Freshwater > Lake | place: Spain...
TGAAGCTCCACGCGGCGGACGGCCCGGGCTCGCCCTGCTCGCCTTGTTCGCCCTGCTCGCCTTGTTCGCCCTGCTCACCGGGCTCACCCTGCTCACCGGGCTCACCTTGTTCGCCCTGCTCACCGGGCTCACCCTGCTCACCGGGTGTACCGGGCTCGCCCTGCGCGCCGGGGTCCCCCTTTTCGCCCTGTTCCCCTTGCTCGCCCTGAGGGCCAGGCGAGTCGACGCAGCCGATCTGCCCATAGAGAGCGACCCCGAGGGTCAAGCCGAGAGACGATACGAAGCGGCTACGGTAGGTCATTTCGATCCTCGCAGAGGTGACGTGCACGGCCTGCGTGGCAATCGCTGTGCCAGCGACCACCACGAGTTCCTTCACGCCCTCGAGCGTTTGGGCACCACCAGGGAGTGAGGCTGGTGTGTTCTTTCGCCCGGCGCTGTGCAAATTATCACAGTCGTCAAGCGCCCTTACGACGCAATGACCGTATCAGCGATTATTGCGATGCACCAGTCTTCAAGCGCCCTTTGTCGGGGGTGCGGACGTTTCCCGAGCTGCTCCTGCTGGAAGGCCCTGGTCGCTTCGTGGTCGCCTCAACAGCCTGTCTCGGTGGCATCTTCGCTGGCATCTTAACGATGATCACACATCCTTGTGGCGCGTAACGACGAGCCTCCTCGACTGTGAGAGGCTGAGTCCAATCGTTACGCGTCGCGGACGGCGCGACCACGCGCTCTCCGAAACCCAGACCCCAAGGACCCCATGCGCCTCGTCTTTGCCTGTCTCTTCGCTTTGCCCGCCGTCGCTGCCTGTGGCTCCAAGTCCGAGGTGCCTGCTCCTGCCGACCGCCAGGTTGCTTCGGCCACGGACACCAAACCCAGCGTCCCACCGCCCGGCGATTCGAATCCGGCCACCGCCGCCGCGAACCCGACCCCGGCGCCGGCGAACCCGACCCCGGCGGCCCCGACCCCGCCGCCCGTAGCCGCGAGCTGTGCCTTCCCCGGTCTCGTCATGGGGGCCGGCGAGGGGCGCCAGTTGGGCTCGACCGGCACGATTGGAGAGCTGGCCAAGGCGCTCCGCAAAGACGCCGGGTCCGACGAGGAGGCCCTGTCCCTGCTCTGCCGCGGCCAGTCTGCGAGCACCTGCAATGCAGAGATGGTGGTCTATGCCGCCAGCGAAGACCAGGGTGCAGGCGTCAGCTCCCTCAGCGTCTTCGTCCGTAGCGGCAAGGCCGGCGACGGTCCCTGGGTCGGATTCCAGAGGCTCGTCCCGACCGACCCCAATGACGAGTCAGAGGTCGTCCGACCGCCCGTCGTGTTCGACGATGGGCGACTCGTCGCAGTCGTCGTCGCCCGCACCGAGAAGGTCTTCGGTTCGCAGTGTGACCCCGAAGGTGGGTGCGAGCTCGACTCCGAGACCTTTGGTGCGGCGGCCATCGACATCGTCATCGACCGTGAGCGTAAGCGCCACGTCTTCACCAGCTTCGCCGCCGCGTGGGGTGACGTGCGCTGCGATGACCACGTCGCGCCGAGCCTGCTCGACGGGGCCTTCGTGCGCACCGACTGCTCGGGCAAGACCGAACGTTTCACCACCGAAGAGCTCGCGGCGTGCAATCCCCGAGCGCACGGGACCTGGGCCGCGACTCACGCCGAACGATTCCGAGCCGAAAAAGCCAAGGCCGAAGGAGTCCTCCAAGGTCGTGCTGGTGGCGCGGTCCAGCCGGCCGGTCCGAAGCCCGACCAGATGACCGCGGGCGATCACCTCGCCGAGGGTCGGCGGCTCACACGCGAGAAGAAGTACGGCGAGGCCATCGCAGCGTTCACCGCCGCCTCCGACGCGGACCCCGAGCTGCTCGAGGCGCTCAGCGGGCGCTGCTACGCGAAGGTCCTGCGCGCCGAGGGGGACGACCTGAAGGGGGCCATCGACGACTGCGACAGCGTGCGCACGGACATCCAAGGCTCGCGCTACGACGGCAACAAACGTTTCGCCTCCGCGGTGAGCTTCAACATCGGCCTCGCCTACGAGAAGCTCGGGCAGACCTCCGACGCACTCGACGCTTTCGAGCACGCGAACACCGTCGCTCCGAGCGAGGCCGCAGCGAAGAAGATCACTGCCCTGAAGGAGCGCTGAGCCTTCGAGGGCCCCTGGGCCAACGGCGTTCTGGCATGCGCGTCGGTCCGCGGCTATGCTCCGCGCGCCGCGTCAAGAAGACGTGCCAACCCGAACCCAGGTCGCCTCCCCGATGAACGTCCCCTTCCTCGACCTGCGTGCCGCGACCGCCGAGCTCCGCCCCGAGCTCGACGCCGCCATCGATCGTGTCCTCGACTCGGGTCACTATATCCTCGGCCCCGAGGTCGCCTCCTTCGAGCAGGAGTTCGCCGCTTACGTCGATGCCGCCCGCTGCGTCGGCGTCGGCAACGGGCTCGACGCCCTGCGCCTCGCACTCATGGCGATGGGCGTCGGCGCGAACGACGAGGTCATCGTCCCGAGCAACACCTACATCGCCACCTGGCTCGCCGTCAGCGAGGTCGGCGCCCGCCCCGTCCCCGTCGAGCCGCGCCCCTTCACCCACAACCTCGACCCCGACCGCGTCGCCGCCGCCATCACCCCGCGCACGAAGGTCATCCTGCCGGTCCATCTCTATGGACAACCGGCCGAGCTCGACCCGCTCCTGAACCTCGCCCGTGACCATGGCCTCATGGTCCTCGAAGACGCCGCTCAGGCTCAGGGCGCGACCTATCGCGGTCGTCGCATCGGCGCCCACGGACACGCCGTCGCCTGGAGCTTCTACCCCGGAAAGAACCTCGGCGCGTTGGGCGATGCAGGTGCGGTCACGACCGACGACCCACACCTCGCTGACCAGGTCCGCCTCCTCGGCAACTACGGCTCGCGCCAGAAATACGTCAACGAAGTCAAGGGCCTGAACACCCGCCTCGACCCGCTCCAGGCCGCCGTCCTGCGCGTCAAGCTCGCCCACCTCGACGCCTGGAACAACCGTCGCAAGGCCATCGCCGCCCGTTACCTCGACGCCTTCGCCGGCACCGACCTCGGCCTGCCGGTCATCGCCGATGGATGCGAATCGGCATGGCACCTCTTCGTCGTGCGAAGCCCCAATCGCCATGCTCTCATCGAGCACCTCGCCGCGGCTGGCGTCGGTACCCTCATCCACTATCCGATCCCACCGCACCGACAGGCCGCCTACAGGTCTCTCGATTTCCAAGACAACGCCTTCCCCATCGCCGAGCGCCTCGCCGCCGAGGTCCTCAGCCTCCCTATCGGCCCCCACATGACCGAGCCTCAGGTCGACCATGTCATCGATGCTGTGACGAACCTGCGGTCCATCGAGACCTTCTCTCGGTGAGCGCGGAGGTTCCCAAAGAAGCCGACTCCCAGCGGCAGATCCTGAAGGCCACCTCGATCAGCGGCAGCGCTTCGATCATCAACGTCCTGACGAGTATCGCCAAGGTCAAGCTCATCGCCCTGCTCGTGGGCCCGACCGGCATCGGCCTCATGGGCCTCTACCAGCGAGTCATGTCGCTGGTCGCGACCATCGCCGGCTTTGGCCTCGCCCAGAGCGGCGTCCGCCAGGTCGCAGCGAGCCCCGACCCCGACGAGCTCGCACGTGTCCGCCGCGCACTCTTCCTCGTGAGCCTCCTACTCGGCCTCATCGCGTGGGCCATCCTCTGGGGCATCCGTGAACGCGTCTCGATGTCGGTCTTCAGCGACACGACCCACGCCACCGCCATCGGTTGGCTGGGCCTCGGCGTCCTCTTCACCTCCATCACCACCTCACAGACGGCGCTCCTCCAAGGCCTTCGCCGCATCACCGACCTGGCCAAGGTATCCGTCCTCGGCTCGCTGCTCGGCGCCCTCATCGGGCTCGGCCTCATCGCCTGGCTCGGCCAGGACGGCATCGTCTGGATGCTCATCGCGACACCTCTCACCGGCTCACTCGTCGCCTGGCGCTACACCTCGCGCCTGGCTCGCCCACCTGCCATCCCGATTTCCCTGCGCGAGCTGTTCCCGCGATGGCGCGCCCTCCTCGTGATGGGCATTGCCATCATGGCCGCCAACGTCGTCACGAACCTCGTCCAGCTCGACATCCGCTCGACCCTGACTGAAGACCTCGGACTGCCGTCGGCTGGTCACTTCGAAGCGTCATGGCAGGTCTCGATGACCTATATCGGCTTTGTCCTGACCGCGATGGGCACCGACTATTTCCCGCGCCTCACGGCGGCGATCCAGGACCGCGAACGCAGCAACCGCCTCGTCAACGAGCAGGCCGAGGTGGCACTGATGCTCGCCGCCCCCGTCCTCATTGGGCTCGCCGGCCTCGCCCCTATCGCTATCCACGTCCTCTACAGCGCCGACTTCGGCCCCTCGATCGAGCTGCTCCGGATCCAGGCGCTCGGCGACACCCTCAAGATCCTGAGCTGGCCGCTCGCCTTCGTCTTCCTCGCGCACGGCGCCAACCGCATCTACCTCATCGGCGAGCTGCTGTGGAACGCCGTCTTCTTTGCGCTGGTCACGGCCCTTCTGCCGTCCCTCGGCCTGGTTGCGACGGCCATCGCCTACGTCGTGTCCTACCTGGCCTACCTCGTCTTCACGCTGGTCGTCGCCCGTCGCATCAACGGGCTCGTCCTCGAACACAAAGTCGTCGCGCAGACCGCCGCCATCTTCGTCATTGTGCTCGCGCTCATCGGTCTGAGCTACGTCTCAGAGCTGGCCACCTGGATCGCTGGCGCCACCGCCACGCTCGTCGTCGGCCTCCTGAGCCTCGGTCGCCTCGCCCGCATGCTCGGCGGCCAGGGTCGAGTAGGACGTCTGCTGGCCAGACTCGACTTCAGGCGCTGAGCTCTCGGGTCACTGCTCGAGCGGGTTGTACGGGAAGCCCAACACGTTGCACGTGCCCGTGAACTTGCGCACCCCATCGTCGACTCCACCCTCGACCACGGACTCGTCCGTCGTGTCACTCACCCCGGCCGAGAAGGCCATCGGTGACTCGAAGAACAAGAGCGCCTCACACATCTCCTGGTCGCCGATCCCCCAGCGCACGGTCGCATCGCGTGGGTTCTTGAAGCGGCACGTGAAGGCCAGGCCATCGGCCCCTGCCATGTCGATCGGCGGGTCGAACGCGAAACCGAACGGGTCGGTCGTGTAGGAACCGAGCTCGACGATCTTCTCACCATCACGCGCGCCCCCGACGATGGACACATCGAAGCCGTCGCCCAGGTCGTGATAGTGCGGCAACACATAGTGCAGCTTCATGTTGAGCCCCTGGCCTTCGAACAGCTCGCCAAACGGCTTCGCCAGATCGCACGACCCGCTGAACTCTGAGGTCGCCTGGCCCGGGATCGCGAGATCCGTATAGATGAGCTGGGCCGGCGTGAGCGGCGTCTTCACGTCTGCGCGCGGCAGCGTGTGCATCGTCAGCCTGAGCCCGGTCGTCACCGACTCGGGGAGATAGTTCAGCAGGTGGGTGACGGTGATGATGCGTGAGCGCGGCGGGATTCGCACGGCCGCCCCGGTCTGGAACTTCTGCAGCTCACGCTTCACCTGGGTCGATTGCGCGTAGAGGACCCCACCTGCAAGGGCCGCATCGATCTCGTGAAAGCCGCCCGCATAGCAGTCCATCCACGGTGTCGTCGGCCAGTCCTTGAAGCCCTCGGGCACGAAGAACCAGTTCGAGTGATGGTAGGCGCCGTCATTGTCCATCTCGACGGCGTTGACCCAGATCTCCTCGTCGTTGTCGAGCACCCAGCTCTGACACAGAGAGCCTATCTCCTGGCCGCTCGCGATGGTCTGGAGCCCGAAGTCATGGCTCATGGGAGCGCCCGGAATCGGCTGGCACAGGCCGCTTGTACGCTCCGGATATTCGCCGACCGGGCAGGCCCGACAGACCGCCTCGTCCTCCTCGATGACGCAGGTCCGCTGCCGTGTCAGACACGAGCTGAGGACCGCTTCGCAGCGCGGGTCGAGAGTCGCTTCAGCCGCGTCCTCGCCACACCCGGAGGTGATGATGACCGCCGCGCCGACCACCAACCCGAACCACCCCGCGCCCCTGACACGCCCGAACACACCAGCCCCCATCGCTCCCTCCGTCGTCCCTATGGTCCCAGGCCCCAACGTACCATCGTCTCATCGTTCCTGAACACCCCGACGGCTCAGCGCCGAAGCTTCTTGGAGGATGAAGAGTACATCGCCTCCCCCATCGGTACCACCAGCATCGAGACGGCCTCGAGGACGGTCGCGAACACTTCGCAACCACGGGCCACAAGGAACTCCTCGGAGCGGACCCCGGAGGCCACGCCCATGAAGCGGACCCCTGCTATCGACGCGGCTTCGGCATCGCTCTCGCTATCGCCGATCATGGCGTAGGCGCTGGGAATGAGTCGCGCTTTCCCGGTCGCCGCCGAGCGTGGCTCGACCACCTCCAGCCGGTCGATGATCGCCAATAGGCCGAGTCGCTCGCACTGTCGCTCCACCGCCTTCCGGTCACGTCGCGCCGTCACCACGACGACGCCGAAACCGTGTTCCTTGGCGGTCGCCAGGCTCTTTATGGCGCCCGGCAACCAGGCATCCAGGCTCAGCCACCGCTCGTCCTCGACCTCCAAACCCCACAGGGCCGCTACCGCCTCGGACAAGTCCTGCGCCACGCCGAGAGCACGAAGCGCGTGTGCCGTCGGTGCTCCCGTCCGCTTCTCCCTCCAGAACGCCAAACGGTCGAGCTCGCCTCCGCCCAACCGTGCGAGGCAGTCCGCCGCCAACGAGGTCTGCCGCCTTTCGGCGTCGATGAGTGTGCCATCGAGATCGAATGCCAACCATCGGTGCGGAGTTGCCTCAACACCGGCGTTGTCGGAGCTCGAGAAGTTCGCTTCGGCCGGAGATGCAATCGGCATTTTCACTTACACAGTGACATATTCGACATAATGCCTGACGGCGAATCTCTCCCCATCCAGCCGACCAAGGTAGGGCTCGACGGCCCCGCCGAGAAAGTCCGCGAACATCGCCGCGAGCACGTTGACGCCGGCGGCGACGGTCAGGCGGGTGCCCGCCCCTGGCCGCGGATTGATGTCTGTGATGACCCACCGACCTGCAAGCCGCATCACCTGGAAGCAGAAGGCCCCCCGTAACGCGAGCTCGTCCCCCAACCGGGTCGCCAACGACTCCATCTCGGAAGATTCGAACAGCCGCGCTTTCGTACAGACCCCGGCCTTGACCTCGAGTCGTTCCCTTGCGACCGCTCGTGTCCCTCCAGCCCATCGAACCGCATCAACCGTGACTTCGGGACCCTCGCAGGCCTCCTGCACGACGAGGTCCTCGCCGCAGCGATTGAGCGCCTCCAGGTGGTCTTGCGAAGAGACCGAGCGCGCTCCGATGCTGCCTCGTCCCAGCCGTGGCTTGGCGAAGAGGGGCTCACCCGTCCATCTTGCTCGCGCGATCGACCACGTCTTGGGTGTCGGTAGTTCCCGCTCATCCATCCACGTCGCGGCGCGCTCCTTGTCAAAGCAGATCGCCGCGCTCTCCGTAGGTGGCGCGATGACCTCGACGCCGCGCGGAAGGATTCCCTCGTCGCGCGCGCGAGCCGCCCAGAGGATCTCCTCGTCGAGGATGGGCACATAGAGTGTCGTCCGGGTCTCTACGAGGGCCTCGACCATGAACGATGGAAACTCAGCGGCAGCCGAGTACGGCACCTGGACGAACCTGTCCGCGACCAACGACGCCCCAACGAGATGTCCGGGGTTGACGTCGGCCGCGACGATGCGAACCCGGTCGCCCCACACCTCGCGCAGCGTCTTGGCGAGCCCATGGCTCGTGCCTGTGCCCGCGGAGCCGAGCCAGACCGTGGGAGTCTCAGCGCCCGGCGATGACATAGATTTCAGCCGCGATGTCGGGGTACCGCTCGCCCACCTGCATGTAGGCCCAGAGCACCTCAGGCTGCCATTGTGCGTCGAGCTGCGCGTTTGACAGCGGCTTGAGCCAATATCCGCCGAAGACCTTGATGCCGAGCCCTGCGGACAGGAAGTCGTGTCGGAACGACTCCGGGTCGTAGACGCGTCGATGTCCGTGATGCAGGTCGGTCGCATTCAGCGCGTGCTCTTCGGGCAGCATGCCCAGCAGCACCGCCGCCTGGCGATGCACGCTTCGCGCGTTCGGCACTGCGGCGCAGATGACACCCCCGGGCGCGAGCCATCGAGCCGCCCTTGCGAGCAGGCCTCGCGGGTCGTCGACGTGCTCGAGGACATGACCCAGCACGATGGTGTCGAAGACCGCTTCGGGCTCGTAGGCCTCGAAGAGCGAATGCACGACTTCGGCTCCCGGGAAACGAACACGCAGGTCCTGGCAGAATCGTTCCGAGCCATCGACGACGGTCAGGTTCTCGAAGCTCTTCGCGAGCAGCTCGGTCATGAGCCCTTCCGCGGGACCGAGCTCGAGGCACTTCGTCCCACGCCAATGTCTCGCGAAGATCTGCCCGGAGTATCGGACACTCGCCGCGTTCGCCCCGACCCCATACCAACTGTCGGCCGCAATGGCCTCGAGTCGCTCACGTTCATTCTCGGGTGCGCTCATCGTGTTGCTCCATCGTCTTCGGGTCGTCGGGTGAGTGCCAGGAAGCTCTCGTAATCACGGATATAGTCGGACTCTTCGTAAGGCTGCGAAGCAAGCACCATAGCGACGGTTCCCGGCGAAACGTTCTCCATCACGTGCCACTCCATCGCCGGAATCACCAGCGCCCGCGACGGCGCTTCGAGTCGGACACGCGCGGTTCCAAACCCGTTGTCGAAGACCATGTCGAGTCCACCCGACAAGGCGACCATGAGCTGGCGGGTGGCATGATGCGCATGGGCTCCGCGGCTCTCGTCCGAAGGGACCCCATAGATCCAATAGACGCGGGCCACTTCGAAATCGAGGGCACCATCGCCTTGCTGAAGCGCCACGAGTCGCCCGCGGTCGTCACCATGGACCCGAAGGTCGATGACGTGGGGAGTTGGCGGCGTCATCGGATCTCGCCCGCGCGACTCGCGAGCAGGAGGTCCCGCAGGTACGCCCCATAGTCCGAGGAGCCGTAGTTCTTCGCCGCAGCCTCGAGCTGGTCGACCCCGATGAAGCCGTGTCGGAAGGCGACCTCTTCGAGGCAGGCGATCTTGAAGCCCTGCCGCGCCTGGATCGCCGCGACGAACTCCGACGCGCTCTGCAGCGCCTCGTGGGTGCCCGTGTCGAGCCACGCGATGCCGCGCCCGAGGCGGGTCAGGTGCAGGTCGCCGCGCGCCATATACACCTTGTTGACGTCGGTGATCTCGAGCTCGCCCCGCGGCGAAGGCTTCATCGCCTTGGCGATCTTCACGACGTCGTTGTCGTAGACGTACAGCCCCGTCACAGCCCAGTTCGAACGCGCCGCTTTGGGTTTCTCTTCGAGGCCCGTGACCTTGCCTTCGGCGTCGAGCTCGGCCACGCCGAACTCCTCGGGATTACGCACCCAATAGCCGAAGATCGTGGCGCCGCTGGTCTGCTTCGTCGCCGCGCGCACGACGCTGCCAAAGCCTTCACCATAGAAGATGTTGTCACCCAGGATGAGCGTCACGGGCGAGTCGCCGATGAAGTCTTCGCCCAGCAAGAACGCCTGCGCGATGCCTTCGGGTCGGGCCTGCTCGACGTAGGTCAGGCGGATGCCATAGTCGCTGCCGTCGCCCAACAGCCGCCGATAGAGCGGCAGGTCCTCGGGCGTGGAGATGAGCATGATGTCGCGGATATGCGCGAGCATCAGTGTCGACAACGAATAGAAGATCATCGGCTTGTCGTGAATCGGATGGAGCTGCTTACTCAGCACCTTCGTCGTCGGGTAGAGCCGCGTGCCGCGCCCACCCGCCAGGATGATCCCCTTCATGTCGCCCCCGTGTTCGCGTCCCCACGCGTCCCATAATTGGTGTCGAGCCACTTGCGATACTCGCCGCTCTTCACGCCGGCCACCCAGCCTGGATGGCCGAGGTACCAACGCACCGTCTTGTCGAGCCCGCTGCCAAACGTCTCGCGCGGCGAAAAGTCCAGCTCGGTCCTCAGCTTCGTGTCGTCGATGGCGTAGCGCCGGTCGTGTCCCGGCCGGTCTTTCACATAGGTGATGAGCCCGCGCCGCGACGGTCCACCATCATCGACAATGAGATCCACCAGGTCGCAGAGCCGTGTCACCACGTCGAGGTTCGTCATCTCGGCGCGGCCACCGATGTCGTAGACCTCGCCGACCCGCCCACACTCGACCACGGTCGTCAACGCCGCCGCGTGGTCATCGACATACAACCAGTCCCGGACGTTCAGGCCGTCGCCGTAGACGGGCAGGGGTCTTCGTTCCAAGGCGTTCAGGATCATCAGCGGGATGAGCTTTTCTGGAAACTGGAAAGGCCCGTAATTATTGGAACAATGGGTTGTCAGGACCGGCAGCCCGTGCGTGTGGTGATAGGCCCGCGCGAAGTGGTCGCTCGCAGCTTTACTCGCCGAGTAGGGGCTGTTCGGCGCATACGGTGTCCCTTCATTGAACGCCGGGTCCGTCGGCCCGAGGCTCCCGTAGACCTCGTCCGTCGACACGTGCAGGAACCGGAAGGCCGCCCGTTCGGCCTCGCCCTGGCGACGCCACCACTGCAACGTCGCGTCGAGCAGCTTGTAGGTCCCGACCACGTTCGTCATGACGAAGCTCGCCGCATCGACGATAGACCTGTCGACATGCGACTCGGCCGCGAGATGCAGGATGGCGGTTGGCCGATGTTCGTCCAACAGCGCCGTCACCAGCGTCGTATCCGCGATGTCCCCTTTTACGAAGACATGGTTCGGGTCACCGGCGATTGTCTCGAGATTCGAGATATTGCCGGCGTAGCTCAGCGCGTCCAGGTTGACGATGCGCCGCCCTCGAGCGACCTCACGCAGCACGAGGTTGCTCCCGATGAAGCCCGCTCCACCCGTCACGAGCCACGTCATCGGAGCCCCCTCTTCAGCGCCAGATACCGACTGTTGAACCCGGGCACCCAGAGCTTCAGGTTCGTCATCGCGAGCCGCAGCGGGTCGACGCCTTCGACGAGCCCGCGGCCCAACGTCCCGAGCCGTGGCATCGGCCGCTCACACACCTCACGATAAAGCGCGTGCTCGGCGATGCGCGCCAGCACCAGCGCTTCGATCTCCGGGTCGCCAAACCGCACCGCGTCGACATAGGCCTGCGCGTTGATGAAGCGGGTCGTCCCGTAGAGGAACGCCATCCGCTCGCGATACTCGGCGCTGGTCTTCGGCTCGCCCCTGTTCGTATGCCAGGTGCTCTGGTTCACACGATACCGCACCAGCGGCTCGTCCACATAGGCCACGGTCCCGAGCAGGGCCGCCCGGAACGGGATGACCGAGTCCTCGTTGATGACCTCGGGCAGCATCGGCCCGAAGCGTTCGAACACCTCACGCGCGTAGCACTGGCTCGCCCCGAGCACCGAGTGGCCATGCCGCGCGATGGCCCGCCGGTCGTCGAGCCTCTCGGGGTTGGGAAAGCTCCTCTGCCCGAGGTCACGGCCACCCTCGTCCATCTCGATGATGGCCGAGTGGATCGAGCGCGCCTGCTTGCCACCGGCCAACCACGTGTTGATGATGGTCTCGGTCCGATGGGGCAGCGACACGTCGTCGCCCGCCGCCGGCACCACGAACTCGCCCTCGACCAACTCCATCACGCGGTTCACGTGCCGCCCGATGTGCAGGTTCTTCGGGTTGCGGTTGAGCACCACCCGATGAGGCCCGCGGTACTCGGCCGCCATCGCCTCCATGATGGCGAAGGTGTCGTCCGTCGAGCAGTCGTCGGACAGGATGACCTGCAGCGGCGAGTACGTCTGCGCGAACGCCGCCTCGACCGCCTCACGCACAAAGCGCGACTGGTTGTAGGCGAACAGCGCGAAGGTCACGAGCGGCCGGTCGCTCATCGCGTCGAACCCCCGCGTCCCGTTCTTCCAGTTCGTCTGGCGCCCCGGTTCCAGGCGGCTGTGACTTGCCCCGACATGGCGTGACTCCTACCGGACAACGACCCCGAGGGCAAGCGCCTCCCAGGCTGGCGTCCCGGGTTTTCAAAGCTGTCTCGACCCACCCCGTCAACCAGCATCCCGCCCCTGTGAGGACCGCTCGTGTCCCGACCCCCGGCCCGCCTGGAACGTGGCCACAGCGAGGACGAGGGTCGCATGGTTGCTCCCGGCAGCCGTTTCGATCACCGGGGCCCGGTCCGCGGCCAGCCACGGTATCGGCCCCCGACTTGACGCGGCTTTGTTCGGTCGGTAAACAAAGTGGCGAGTACCCGTCAGTGGCGCTCACCACGTCGGCCAATGAACGACAACTCGAAGGAGCTGGCATGACGCTGCGCCGCCTGATGATGACCATCCTGTCTGCCACCCTCTTCGCGTGTCGCGCCGACCCGACACACCGGACCGACGTCGCGGAAGCGACCGACGCGGCCGACACCGACCAGGACTCCAGCGACGCGCCCGATGTCCCGGCCGACGTGGTCCCCGACATCTCCGAGAGCGACTCATCAGAGGCGGACACACACGACGTCTCGCCCGACCAGATCACGCCGGACACAATCGAGCCCGCCGACGCCGACGCCACCGGACCCGACGCCGACACCACCGAAGTCGAAGAGCCGGTCGCCTTCGAACCCCTGTTCGACGAGTCGACCCCGCTCGCGCCCATCGCCTCGTTCGTGCGTGAAGACGGCGTCGTGGTCACCCGCGTCGGCGACCGCGGACGCGACCGCCACGCCAAGGACATCACCGTCCAGGACCACTACGACCACTACCTCGCGCACTATTGGGAGTACCGCACCGCGCGAATCCAGCTCGAAGACCACGTGCGCAACGGCCAGAGCCGCATCGCCGCGACCTTCATCACCGAGGAGAAGCTCGGCGCACGCGAGTTCCGCGTCTGGTTCTGGGGCATCACGACGACCGGCCAGTTCCACTTCAACCCACAGAAAGAAGAGGAGAAGGTCAGCCCATTGGAGACCGGCGTCGTCTACGTCGGCCAGGGCACCTGGAACGACGACTTCGAGAAGGTCAGCGAGACCGGCCGCCAGCACAAGTACACGCTCGACATCGTCAACAAGTGGGAGAACGGCGGGCAGACGCAGCGCCCGCTCGCCGTCGGCATGAACATGGAGTTCGAGGTCAGCCAGTTCCTCCTCGCCCCTCCTGCCGGCACCCGCCTCAACTATTACGGCACGAGCTTCGTGTACGTCATCGGCCAGCCCGGGCTCGTCCCCTTCGAGTGGACCCGCGGCGTGAACAACCCCGGCGGCTCCAACGATGGCCGCCCGATCCCCGACGCGGGCCGCCTCGGGGGCGCCGGCACGCTGGGCTACAACTACAGCGAAGAGCCGGCCGGCCGCTTCATGCAGATGGCGACCAACCTCTCGCCCGGCAACGCGCAGCCCTTCGTCCGCGGACGGCGAGTGCACCACACG
>Ga0247843_1007453_pt1 | contig 13453 bp, 9 predicted proteins | sample LaCruzMarch2017__FD_192420 | JGI IMG/M metagenome (GOLD analysis project Ga0247843, IMG submission 192420) | Freshwater microbial communities from meromictic Lake La Cruz, Castile-La Mancha, Spain - LaCruzMarch2017_8m | ecosystem: Environmental > Aquatic > Freshwater > Lake | place: Spain...
CGCTGGTTTTTTCCGGGAGGAAATCCTGAAGGAATTCGGCGAGTTTGGCGCTTGTGACGGCGTATCCGACATGGCCCGCGCCTTGGAGGAACAATTTGGAGACGACAATTCCGAGAATGTGGCCTTCGCTGTCGAACAGTGCGCCGCCGGAGTTGCCAGGCAGGACGGGAACGGAAATTTGCCAGGTTGTGGGATCATCACGGTAACCGGCGAGGCTGGAGATTTCGCCTTTGTTGAGTTTCGGCGAGACGCCTTGGTGTTTGATGTTCGGGAAACCGATCGTGAAGACCGGAGTGCCGAGTTTGACGCTGGAATCGAGTCGCAGCGTGGCGGCGGGGAGTTTTCCCGGTTCGATTTTGAGGAGCGCCAGGTCGGTCTCGCGGTCGATGGCGACGATTTCAGCGGGGAAGGTGGCATTCCCAGAGCGGAATCGGATGTCGGCGGAGTCCGGCAACACATGGGCGGCGGTGAGAACGAGTCCATCGTCGGAAATCACGGTGCCGGATCCATTCCCGAGGAGTTCGGGTTCGGGAGGGGATTGAGAATCGGGGTTTGTGGGAGCGGAGTGGGGTTCCTCGAGTTCGAGGGTGGGATGGTTGTAGCGGGTGTAAAGGATGACGGCGGCGTTGTGGGCTTGAATGAGGCTTCGGCGGTCGAGACCACGGACAAGGTCATTGATTTCGCGATCAAGATTGCGGGCCCCAGCGCTTCGGGCGAGATGGAGGAGAGCGGCGGCATTGGCTCGGGCGTTGGGCCTCCGCTCGCGGATATAGGTGCGGGCGAGTGCGATTTGGGCTTCGGGGTAGCCGGCGCGGGCGGCTTCGATGAGATCGTCGTGACCGGGGAGCGGGTCCCAGAAAGATGCTTGTGACGGAGTCGAACAAACCCATAGGCATCCGGCGATTATCCCCAAGCGTGCGACAAGATGCGGCATAAGGCTACTGCGGTGGGGGCGCGGGCAACCCGCCGCCACCAGTCACAAAAATCAGGCGTTCGTCCGGCGTGAGTGGATCCCAACCGATGTCAATTGTGTTTCCGGGAAAGGCCTTGCGGAGAGCTCGAAAGGCCTCAATGGAATCTGGGTATATAAAGACTGAAAGATAGCGATCCGCTGGCAGGTGGGCAAATGCTTCCCGGATTGCTGTTGTCTCAGGCGGGATGCCAGCACCGCGAATTGGAATGTATTCCGTTTGTGTGGAATTTAAGTCTTTAAATTGAATGCCTTGAAAGCGACTCAGATCTCCGGAAGAACTTATTACAGACACTGGATAAATCGCCCCATGGGCGCACAAAACATTCAGTGGTTTTTTGGTTGTGCTCCGGGCTTTGGGGAGTCGGAATTTTTCGACCTGTCCCGAGGCCAACCCCTTGTGCGCGGCTTGAAGTGAGACGAGTTCGGCTTGGAGGGCGGGGCGGCGGCGATTGGTGTCGGCGAGTTGGTTTTCGAGGTCGGTGATTTCGAAGGTCAGGGATTCCAATCGTGTTTTAAATTCGCGGAGGGTCTTGGCGAATTCGGGCGAGGTGCGGTCGAAGGCGGTTTGCTGGTCGCGCAGGGCGGATTGGAGGGCGGCTTCGGCGGCTTGGACTTTGGCTTGCAGGTCGGCGGCGTTTTTTTCGTCGGCGGATGCGGCGGGGGCGTTGGAGCGTTCCTTTTGAATCTCCGCGTGGAGGCTTTCGATCTGGAGGCGGGCGGTTTCGATGCGGCGGTCGATCTCCTCGCGATCGGGGCCCTGGTTCATGTCGAGGATTTGGTCGAGCGGCTGCTCAGAGGTAACAATCACGATGAGTAGCGTGATGAGGATAATGCTACCGAACATGTTGCAGATCGTGTCGAGCAACAGTTCCAGGCTGTTGGCGGAGGCTTTGCCGAGGGAGCGCTTCATTAGAAAGAGGAACTCATAGATTTGCTTTCTAAAACTTCTTAGTTTCTCTGATTATTTATCAAAGTATTTCCATGCCTCTTCTTTTGTGATGCAAAGTTTGGGAACAACCATAGGCTTTCCGGAAAGAGAGACATATTCATACTGAGCTACTTGCCAAGCTTTATCAAAGTCGACAGTTGAATTTTCATAATATTTTCCTAGTATGGGGCTGCTTGATTCAATAAATGCCAAGCTATTGCTAAATGGATTTTCGACATCCTCCACTACAACATATTCTTGAGTTGTTTTTCTTCCAGGAAAAGCGATTCCGGTATCAATAATTTCTTGAGATTTCACAATGCGTTCTTTATGAATAACTTTTGCATTTTTGATTAATATTCCGCTCTCTAGTTTTTGCAATACTATTCCTTTGATTCTGAAGGAACTCTGGGTAAGTTTTTTTTCAATTAAATCATTTTTAATCTTTTTTCTTATGTCTTCATTCAGTTCCTGTTTATGTTTTTTACTAGATTCAGGATCGTAATTAAATTTTGCTTTCCAATCATCAGGTAAATCATCGAATCTTATTTTTGCAGTGCCGGATTCATGCTCAATACTGATCGAGCTTGGATCGCTTCCTTTAATTACAAAACTTGTAAACTCCTTACCGCTTAATGTTTTTATGTAATCATATTTTTGATTAGAAGAAAGCGATTCAACTGCAATCAGACACAAGATTGTTTGTATCAATAGTTTTTTCATTTTAATGATATTCTGTATTTGCGCTCGTCAATCATTTGGGTGGCGAGCCGAGTTGGATATTCTGGTCTTCGCGGACCGGCTCGTAGCCGATTTCGAATCCGAGTTTTTGAACGGTCTCGCGGATATTGGCCCAGTCGGGAAACGCGGTGGGGCGCACATAGAAGACGACGTAGTGCTCGAGGGAAGAAAAGGGTTTGAGGAGTTTGGTGATATCGGTGCCTTTGCGGGTGGGAGAGCTTTTGCCGGAATCGTCGAGCGTTTTGATTTCGAAGCCGCTTGAAGAAACGATCGCCAGCACGGGGCGCTTGGTGGTGATGGCTTCGTCGGGAATGAGCCAGATGTCGTTGCGCTTTTTCTCCTCGGCGAGGATGGCTCTTTGGATGTCCTCGATCTGGCGTTGGAGGGATTCGTTGGCGGCAGAGGACTCGACGAGGTCTTTTTTGAGGAGGTCACGTTTGGCTCCGTGGTCGGCGAGGAGTTTTTCGAGGACCTTCAGGTCGGCTTGAATTTTTGTCTGATCGGCGGTGGCGGTGGGAGTGGCCTCTTTGATGGCTTCGATCTGCGCGAGGATAGTGGCGAGCCATTCCTCGAGATTGGCGATGCGGGTTTCTGGGTTCGCGTTGCTGATTGAGAGGGCGGCGGTGAGATCGGCCTGAAGAGCGCGGATGCGGGCGAGAAGGGCGTCGAGGTCGGCGAGTTGTTCGGGCGTGGCGAGTTCGGCGATGCGCTTGCGGCGAAGGTCGTCGGCCTCGGTGCCGATGAAGAGCGAGAGGAGCAGGGCGATGAAGATCACGATTCCGATGATGGAGGTGATGATGTCCTGAAAGGCGAAAAATCCGACCGCCGCGCCACCTGCTCTGAGTCTGCCACGCATGCTGTGATTAGCTTTCGGCGAGTTTGAGTTTCGAGACGATATTCGAGTGGCAGTAGTCGTTGCAATCATCGAGGAACTGGGCTTCTTGGCCTTGGATGAAGCTGAGAAGGAGTTGGATGATGAGGGCGCAGACGAGCGCGACGAGCGTGGTCTCGAACGCGGTGGAGAGTCCGCCGGTGACATCTTGGAGGGAGGTCTTGAGCGCGGAGAGGTCGGCGGCGGATTTGAGGGTGATGCCGAAGGCTCCGATCGCTTGGCTGAGGCCGAGAACGGTGCCGATGAAACCGAAGACGGGGATGGCCCAGAGGAAGCCATTAACGAGCGAGTAGCTGGAGGCGAGTTGGTCCTCGTCGAATTCGGCCTGGGTGGCGAGGATGTTGGAGACATCGGAGACGAGGCCGAGATTTTGCATATTCGAGAGGGCGCGGTCCACGCGGTTGGAGAGGATGAAGTGGCGGGTGTCGTCCACTTCGCCGCGGAGCTTGAGCAGGACATCGCGAGCGGTCTCGCGGTTGAGGATAAAGTCGGGATCGACGGGCACGGGCTTGAGGCGCAGGGCGGCCCGCTGGAGGGAGAGCTTTCGGCTTTTTGTATGGAGAATCGCGAGGGCCCAAAAAAAGAAGAACAGGGTGAAGTAGGGAATGATTCCCCGCTCGGTGAACATGTCGCAGAAGAATTTGGCGGATTCTAATTGGCGCAGGCCAAAGATCACAACGAGGTAGAAGGTGGTGGTGAGCAGAATTCCGGCGACGAGGGTGAAGGAGATATTCACCGAGGTGTAGCGGCCTCCGGAAAATCCGAGGCGCTGCTCGGGATCGGATTTGCTCCAGTTCAGGGTGGCGGCGGATTTGTCGAACGGGTTGGTCGGGTGCATGGGATCGGGTGGTAATTTTTAAAGGGGACGCTTGAGGAGGACGACCAACCGGGACGGACGGACATTGGGTTGGAGGCCGGTGACGTATTCGGATTTCCCGAAATTCGGGTGGACTGTTTCCTGCTCCAGCCAAAGGCCGGCGACTTCCCAGCCTTCGGCTCCGAGAGTTTGGAGTTCGGGCAGGTCGAGGTTGACTTTTCGTGGCGAGGCATCACCGGCGGAGTGAGCGGGGACTTCGAGCGTTTTGTATTCCCAGGCCGAGGCGGAGGCACGCGAGGGGCCGAAAGATTGCAGGAAGGCGTTGAGGAAAACTCCCGCGACGGCGAGAGCGAGGAGGACACCCCACCAAACGGGGAGTTTGGCCGAGTCGGAAGAGTGCGAGGGGGATTCTCCGCGAATGCCAGGGTCGCCGGGATTCGGGAGGAACGGCGCCCACACGGAGTCGCCCACCTTGCAAATCGGTGTGGTGGGTTTGATCTGGCCTTGCTTGAGGAGGGATTGGAGGTCGGCGTAGGAAACCGGCCCGGCTGTGACGCCTTGGGCATCGAGGTAGTAGTAAAGGGTGATCGTGGTGGTCATGCGAAGGGGCAGCCTTGGCTATCTTCATTGACGGTGATGACTTCGACGAGAATCCAAATCCCGATTCCGACTGGGACGAGGACGGTCCAGAAAAAGAGCAGATTTGAGAGGAGTTGGATAACGGCTCTCCCCGTGTAGCCGGCATAGAAATTGTGGATTCCCAACCCGCCAAGAAATAGACCCAGCAGGATGAATGCAACGCGGCTTTTGGGATTGGGAAGTGGAGGGTTCTGTGGTGGCGGGGGCGGGGGCGGATTGGGAGCCTCTTTAAAGTTGGAGTGAGGCGGGCTTGAGGGGGGCTTGGGAGTGTGGAAAGGAACAGAATGATCGCGCGGCAAATCGTCAAGAGGGGCGCTTGTGGGGAAAATTGGTAGCGGGATGGGGGGCGGGGGGGCTGCAGGAACAGGCAGGGCTTTTGCTAGGCGCAGGGAGTGGAGCCAGCGGGCGGCGTCGATCAATTCGCCGTTGCGTCGAATGGCGTGAAGGGGAGTGATTTCGCCGGAATGAAGTCGGTTTTCGACTTCGTAGCGGGTGAACGGGCCGAGTGTTTCGCCTTTCCAGGAAACAAGGAATTCTTCGGTCATGGGGCGGGGGGCGTTTGGGTGAGGTCGGCGAAGAGGGGCGGGATGGCCGCTCCGGATTTGGCAGGGTCGCGCAAGTTAGCTTTTATGGCGGCGGCTTCGAACGCCGCACGCCGGTCGCCGGGGAAGGCGAACAGCGGCGTGAAAGGAATGGCCAGAGCGGTGGTTTGCCATTCACCGGACTCGCCGCCACGGGTTGCGAGAAGCACGGATTTGGTCGACTTGGGAGTTCCGGAAAGGCCCCAGAGTTCGAGGGTATCGATGGATTTCAAGACCACCGGTTTACCCTCCGCGTCGAGGTGGCCGGCGTATTGCAGCGGGCGGGATTTGCAGGTTTCGGCGAGCGTTTTGTTGAAGATCGCTTCGGCTTTGAGATTTGTGGGAGCCAGGTTGAGCGGAGCGAGTTTTTGGCGGAGTTCGGGGGAGTTCATCCACGCGCCGACATACACGCGACTGCCGCCCAGCAAATCGTCCACTTGGTTGGCGATCCCGTCGAAGGACGGCGCGAAATGCGCACCCCATTCGCGGGGACGCAGCTTCATCATATCCCGCAGGTTTTGAATGACAAATGCGAGGTAAACGGGATCGGTCTTTCCAGTGGCTGTCGCGCGGTCGAGGAGTTCCCAGGCCGGGAACTGGGGACGGTCGTCGGAGTCGATGAAATTTTTCAGCCCCATCTTTCGATGCATTTCCACGAACCCGGCGAGGCCTTCGTTGCGGATCGGGGTGGTGATGAATTCACTCGAACTCGGGCTATTTTTTTTGTAGCGCCTTTCGATGAAAACGATGTCGCCGGATGAGGAAAAGGCAAAGGCGGGGTCGTAAACCCTGCCGCTGTAGGTGAGGTCGCCTGGCATGGAGATGTCGAGCAGTTCCTGTTTCTCCGTGTAGATCGTGCGGGCGTTCGGACCCGTGATTTGCGATTGGTAGATGTCGTTGCAGAGGCGACCGTCGAGGAGTTTTTGGTAGGCGGGAATTTCCGAGGGCGCGAGTTCCTCGGGTTGGAGTCCCTGCGCCTCGCCACCCTTGCAAAAGATCGGCCATGCGGAGGAATCCCATGGCATGAGGAGTTCGGAGAGGATTTTTTCTTGGGTAACCGGAATGGCGGTTGAGAGTTTGGCTTGGTTCACATCCTTCGAGGAGGCGCTGTGCAGGCTGGAGGCGAAGGCGGCTCGGGCCTTGAGGAAGTCGTCGAGGTTGCGGGCGGAACGCATTGCTTCGCAATGGGATACCGCTTTCTCGACATCGTCGCCGAGGCTCTGGAGTTGATAGCGAAACCGCTCGGCGCGGGTTTGGAGATCGGCGGGAAGGGGGTTGGAATCGTTGGGCGCGGTCAGCAAGGGCTTCCAGGTTTCGATCTCCGCGCGGGCGGATTGGACGGCTTTTTGGAGATCAAAGACATTGTCGGATTTTTCAAGGGCAGGGGCAAAATCGTCTTGGTAGGTTTTGACGCGCTTCGCGAGTTCGGCGAACTGTGCGTCGGAGAGATTGGTGATAGCGGCTTTCACAGCTCGACCGGCCTTGTTGACGCGGGGAACAAGCGGAGCGCGGCTTTCCTCGGCGAGTTCGGAGACTTCGGCTTCGAAGCGGGTCCATTTTTCCTGAAGTTCCAAGGAGCCGAGGTCGGCAAACTCTTGGGGGGCGTTTGCCTCCCAGAGAGCCAGTTCGCGGGACGCGGATTCCACCCGAGCGGCTTCGGCCTTTAGGAACGACTCAGCCTCGGCGATAGCGGTGACGAGATCGGGAGAAAACTGGGTGAGATTTTTGCTTCTTGCATCGGCAGGGAGGCTCTCGACGGCCCCGACGAGTTTTTTGAAGATCGAGTGCCGGATTTCCATCGCGGCCAACTTGGCGTTGTGGACTCCGAGCAACCACCAACCGCCAACGCCCACGATGAAAGCGACCGCCACGGAGGCGCTTCCGAGCAAAATAAAATTTCGCCGTTGGAGTCGTTGGATGTGGTGATCGAGGAATTCCACCTGCTTGGAAACGCGCTGGACGATGTCCGCCCGCACTTCCATCGAAAACCCCTCCAGAGTCTGCCAGAGGCGCTTGAGCTCGGCGAACAGGTCGCGGGTTTCCTTGAGGCCGCGCACGCCGGAGCGGTGGGCAAGCGTGTCGATGTGGTCCACATGGAAGAGCAGGCTCCTCAGGGCCTCCTGAAACTCGCTTTGCCGCTGCACGGCGGCGAACTCGCGTTGGACAAACTCGCGCGCTTCGCTCATAGAACTCAACTGAGCGGGTTCGAGCGTCAATCGGTGCTCGGCAACGAGAGTATCGATGCGGGCGAGGACTTCGCGGGCTTTGCGCCAATCGGGTTCGCGCAGAGGGGCCTCCAATTTGGGAAGAAATTGGTCGCGGATCTCCTCCCTAGCCCTGGCAGCAAAAAAGGCTTGGCGCGATTGAGAGGCGCGCGCGAGGGTTTCGGAGGAGTTTTCGAGTTCGGTGAGGCCTAGTGCTTCGAGGGAGTTGAGGACGCGCAGGATGGCGGGGATGCCACCCGATTCCATGGCCTCGCGCAGGGCCTGCTCGCGGGCGCGGAAGAGCTTCACCTCCAAGCGAGAACGCTCGGATTTGGCATTGGAATCGGCAGGGTTGAGTTTTTCAATGGCTCTCGCGATTTCCAGGGCGCGGGTGTCGTCGCGTCCCATCACCGCCTCGCGGAAATCCTTGTAGATTTTGTGACTGGTTGAAATGCCTTTGGCGTAGAGCAGGTTGAGGCGCTGCGCGGCGTTCGAGAGCAAGGGTGGGGCTGAGTCGAACCCCTGCTCTTCGCAAACCGTTTTCCACTCCTCGCAGACCGCTTGCAACCGGGACGCCTCGTCCAAAACCGCGGGCGGGGTTTCCGCCATGAGCAGGGCATGGAGTTCCTGGCCGCTATCGAGAATTTCGCGAATTTGCTCCAGACGGGCGTTCACCTTCACGCATTCCTTGGCAAAATCCGCCGCCAAAGCCGCATTGGGCGAGCCAGTTTGGAGAGATCGTTGGATTTTTTCAACAAGGGATTCGGCAGGAGTCATAGCGCTGGCGGAGTTGGAGGAGTGCTGGCGTCGGTAGGTTTTTCGGACGCAAACGGGATGGTGACCTCGGTGGTGAGGAAGGGTTCGGTGTCGGTTTCTTCGAGGTAGAAATTGAGGGTGGCTTTTTGGTCGGTTTTGAGTTTTTCCAGATTAACTTCTTCCTGTTTTAGACGTTCTTTTGTATCATTTTGTGCTTTAATTTGTTTTTGTAAATTTTCGATTTCAGTTTTGATTATATTGTATTTTTCTTTATCAAATTGTTTTAAAAATTTCTCTTGAGATTCTTTAGACCATTCCTTGCCATCAAAGAAAAACCAATTTCTTTGCTCTTCTGGAAAATTGGAAAGCGCGTCAGTAAATTTCTCTTTGTTCTGGATTTCAGAATATTTCCTGAGAAAGCTTTCTACTTTATTATGGGACTCAGATTGATTAAAGATATTGGTAAACTCTTTAAATTCTTTTTTCTCTGTATTAGCGTTTATTGCTTTATCAATGAGTTTTCTAAAATCTTCCCATGGGTTCAATTCTTTTGGCTCAAATCGAAAATTTGCAATTTCAGATTTTTTATTCTCTAAATTTGTTTTTAAGTTTTGTATTTGATTGGAATTTTCATCTAATTTCTTATCTAATTTTGATTTTTCATCACACATAACTTGATCTAAGTTTGGCAAGGCAATTGACTTTGTTTTTTCTGATATTTGGGTTTTTATATTTTTAAGTTTAAATATATCATTTTGATAATTTAACTTCAAAAATATGCTATAATTTATTTCTTTCTTTTTGTAAAGTCGGTTTAAAAAACTTAAGAAGTCATTTTTAAATTGAATCTCATATTTGCTGACGGCAGCAATTTGATCATATTCATAGATATCTATATTTAATGCATCTAGTAATATAACAATGAAATCTATTTTTGGCCCTTCAGGCATATTATCGTTAATAATGTAATAAGCTTTGCTCTCCTTGGAATCGATTTTAAATCTCCATGCTTTTTTCGAATCACTCCAAGCAGATGCTTGATAAGGAATTTCATTCCAATTAATTGGCAAAGAGTTTGTTGTCGCCCACCTGTCAGAATTCATGGGTTTTGCGAACTCTTTTGGGTGAAAATTCAGTTTCTCATTCTCATTTTTAATCAAATAAATCGGTGGCAAGGAATTTTCATTTGGATAAATATTTCCATTTTCAGATTTATTTTGAGAAACTTCTTTGGAAGGAGATGTTGTTAAGAAAACTGGCATGGCCAAATTGAATTTTTTGAAACCAGCAGTTTGTGCGGATTGCGATTTTGAGAAATCACTAAGAAATTTCTGTAACTCCGAACCTTCAGGCCAATCGGCTAGGAGTTTGACTAGTTCTTGGTTAAATACCTCTCTAGCTGATATTCCAGCAATTCTTTCATTAAAATCCTTTATTTTAATTTTAGTGATCTCTTGCCGAACCCTTTCCAGCAGTTGAGTTGATTTCAAATCGTCGGCGGGGAGCCCACGATTTTGCATCCAAAAGGAAACCCCATCCGAGTCAGGATTCTTTAGGAAACTTACTGCCTTCACGGCGTTTCCCCATTTTTCATCTTCAGGATGAAGTTTTTTAGCCAGCGTCTGGAATTGATTCCATTGTTCATCATCCAGCGCATCGCCTTGAGAGGCTTTGGCATAAAGATCGGCGAGGGTTTTCTTTTCCATCTGCCCCTTTTTACTCTCCAACAGATTGTTGCAAACACTTCGCCAGTCGTTCCATTCGCTGGAAATTCCCTTTATTTTTGTCAGACTTTCCTCGGCACGGGCCGTATCCTCGTTCGAAACCTCTTTCAGAAATTCCAAGAGCGTGGCTAGTTCGCCGGGGTTCTCGAATATCGATAAATCCGGCACATTGTGAATGGGGGGGACCAGTTCCGTAATTTCGGCTCGCAACCCGGCAAGCTCCTCGCTGATGGCCTTGTTTTTGGAGTAAAGATCGTATCCCCAAATCCCCCCGCCCACGGCGAGCAACAGGACCAGAATCGCCACCATCACGGCGAGCGGGAAGGCATAGGGATTCCGGCGAGGGCGTTCGTTGGTTTTCGAGAGGAGGGCGATGACTTGGGCGGGGCGGTCTCCCGAGTCCGGGCGCATCGAGGTGGCCGAAGGGGCGGCGGCGCGGGGTTTGGGTAGGGGCTTGGAGCCTGTGCGGGCTTCTTCGACAAATTCCGGCACGGGTTGGATAGGGAGGGCGCCCGGATTTGTGAGGTCGATACACGGGCGGACGGAGGATTGGGCCTTGGGGAGGAGCGGGGAGTCGGCGGGAATGCCGCGCCAGGCGATTTGCTGTTCGTTGTCGGTGGGCTGGAGGTTGTTGGCGAAAGAGACGCCCCACGGGTTGGAATGGAGGGCCAACGATTCCCCCATGGCATACACGATGGCATCGCTCCAACCATGCGGGTAAACGATCCAGCAGGCTTCGGATGTTTTTCCCGGGGCGAGGATCGCGGCGCACTCGGGGCGGCCTGGAACGAGCGCACCCCAGTAGGTCTCGGCGGGAAGGGTGATCGTTTGGGGAATGGAATCGACGGGAAGAATCGTGTCGTCGCCGAGCGGGCGGGGTTCGCCGTCCCACGAGGTTTGCCAGAGTTTATGGGACTCGAGGAACGCGAGCGCATCGACCGGCGTGACGCCGTGCGCGGTGGCTTTGGCGGCTTCGGCGGCGGTGAAAATAAAATGGTGCGCGATGTGGTTTGTGCGGCCGGTGTAGTCCGCTCCGGCATCTTGGATGCGCGAGAGGACATGGTGGACGCGATCACCTTCACCGAAAACCATGTGGCGCACCACAATGCGGGCGGCATCGAGCCCGGGCACACGGCTGAACTGCGATGCGCGTTCGATTTCCGCGACCAACCAAGACGGAATGCCGGGATGTGCGGCGACGGTGCCGAATCCTGTGCGACCGGCCTGCAACAATCTCGGAGCACTGGTGTAAATGAGCTGGAGGGGCATGGGCTCGAAAAGAAAGCAGAAATCAGGTCAACCGAGTGGGCACGATACTCGGCTCCACTCTGGACAGGAGCCAAAGGAGCGGGACATCAACGAGGATCGGCGAGATTTTGGAGGGGTCGGGGCCGAGGACAGGGCGGTCGTTCTCAAATTTCGGGTTCCCTTCGCTGTCGCGGACAATTTCTGGCGAGCATCCGAAGGAGCTGACGGGAAAATAAAGGACATTGCTGGAGATGATCTCGGCGTTCGCGACGATGGGTGGGACGAGTTCGAGCAAAAGTTTGCGGATGGCGTCGGAATTGTGGCGGAGTTTTGCGGAATCCAGGGTCCCTCGCTCGACGGGATTTTCGAGTTGATCATCGCCGAGGAGACCAGACCAGACATCGCACTTGCCAACAACAACAGCGAGAGGGGTAGCGATTTTCTCGCGGAAATCGATTCCGCGGAGATTTTTCACACGCACATTCATCTCGGCGAGAATCGTGTCCTGCTGATCGAACCCGGCGGCGGTGAGTTGGGGGTCGGTGCTACTGTGGAGCCGCCTGCGGAAGGCGAGATTGTAGGTGGGATCAAAAAGAAAAATGATGCCCGAGGCGGCCGAAATATGCTGGGCGCCGGGGCTCATGTTGCCATCGATGCCCGGCTCGAAATGCTCGCCGGCATTATCGTAGAAGACGAGCGAGAGGGATTGGTCGGGCCGGAGGGAGGGGCTGAGTTGGAAAGTGAAGGGGCGCGGCATTTTCACCCTGCGTCCCATGCGCGGAACATTGAGATACATGTCGCCCTCGAGGCCGGTTTTGGCGATGCGGGCCTGCTCGGGGGTGCTGGCAGAAAAAAGGTTGTTGGTGACCACCGTGAGCAGTCGGTTTGCGGTGGGATCACCGTCGTAGAATGAGGTATCGAAGGAATGAAAGAGGGTTCTCTTCACGACATGCGTGAGCACGCTGAGGAAATAGGATTTTCCGGACTGCGGAGCGCCGACGATGGAGATGATGTGTTGTTTGAGATCGAGGAATCCAGGCGGGAGTTTCCCCCTGCAATGCGGACAGGCCATGTCGGATGTGGAAATGCCCATGGCATCGAGGGCTTGGCCGCGATTGTTGAAATTTGTGGCGAGAAATCGGAGCATGGTGTCCTCGCCAAGGACTGGGTCGCCTTTTAAATTCTCGTGCACGGCGATATGCATCACATCGCCGCGATCAAAGTGGAGCCAACACGCAGGGCAGGTGAAATCGCCGCTGTCGGAGTTGATCTCGGGGCCATCTTGCCTCGCCGAAGAGGGAGTCGCAGACACCGGAACAATCTGCGCGGGCAGTTCCTCGTCACCGAAAAGAAACTCCAATGAGCGCAGGTAGAATCCCGTGTTGCTTGATGAATGCCGAAGGATGGCGGAGGGGTTTGCCTGAAGAATCTGGCGGGCCAGAGGCAGGAGGGTGGCGATCGCCGCGGGCCCGGAGTGCGAGGCTCCATTGGCCTTTACAATATGCCAAGTGTCGGACTCCAAACTGGAGATCCATTCCTTGGGATTATTTGTGTATTTAAAAAGAAAGAGTTGGTTGCAAAGGTGGAGGGAGTGATCTTTTTCGGCTGGAATATGTTCCTCGAAGGCATGTGCCCCATCGATGAGGCACTCCAGATCGCCATGGAGACGGAAAATAAGCCCTGTCTCGTTTTTTTCAAAACTACAGATTTCCGGGATGGCATCCTGAATAAAAAGATCGCATCGGGAATCTCCCAAGCTGGCCGGGAAGCCGCTTAAAACCTTGGTTTCGCCATTGAGGCAGTTTTTGAAAACGAGTCGCTTCTGGAAAAGTGGGAACATTCGGAAGGGTGCAGACTATGCAGACTCTCAAGGCATACCAAGATTTTTTTTAATGTAATTCACAGCTTTTAAACTGCTCATTTTGATTATATAAGAAGGGATTTACTAAC
>Ga0247843_1007458_pt1 | contig 13436 bp, 4 predicted proteins | sample LaCruzMarch2017__FD_192420 | JGI IMG/M metagenome (GOLD analysis project Ga0247843, IMG submission 192420) | Freshwater microbial communities from meromictic Lake La Cruz, Castile-La Mancha, Spain - LaCruzMarch2017_8m | ecosystem: Environmental > Aquatic > Freshwater > Lake | place: Spain...
ACGCCGGGGCCCGCCCCGGAAAATTCATAGCTCGCGCCCGAGGCGTTCGGCTCTCGGACAACCTCCCAGGTCGAGGCCATGATGCTGCCCACGTCTACCTGGCTTCCATTGTCAAAAATAATTCCGTTGGGATTCACCAAAACAATCTGGCCGTTCGAACTTAAGCGACCCAGAATCTGACTTGGCGATTCTGACCCGATCCGGTTAATCGCCACCGAATTTCGGTCTGGCTGATTAAAGGTCACCGAGGCGGAGCTTCCGATATTGAAACTTGTCCAGGTTAAGGACACGGTATCGCTTGCCTGATCGATCACAAGGCTCGATCCGGTAGCGGTAATTATTGCCGAACCGGACTGAACGCTTCCCCCAATCGGGGTGTCATTCACCCCAACCGAGGCCAGGTTCGACCAGGCCGGAATCGCGTAGGTGTCGATCTTCGCTCCCGAGGTGGTTGTTCCCCGTCCGTCGGTAATTATTACCGATCCTGGGGCGCCCGAAGTGGGGCTGCCCCTAGCGTAGATCCACCCCTCTGCAAACGTGAGGGACATTTGGTCCAATGGATTGCTCCATAGGACCACCGATCCACCATCTCCGGCAGAAACTGCCGACGCATCGATCCTCGTCTGAGAATCAGCGCGAACGTATGTGGCCTCGTAAAGTGGGTCCGTCTCGAGTCGAAGACTGGGGTCTGTGCCACCCAACCAGTCTCCACCGATACGAATCCGTCCCCCACCAGTGTCACCAGTGGCATCTAACACGCTCACATCCAGAATCGTTATCTCATCACCCGTAATCCCAATGCTTCCACCGCGAGCACGACGGCCGGCGGCCGAAATGCTGGAGCTACCCAAAATCGCAACCCGACTTGGGGTGCTGGGCGGTGCCGTGGGATTGTTTAACGGGTGGGCGGGATCCATTAACCCCACCTCTGCTGCCGCTGTGCCGCTAGCCACGGGTACCGTGGGCTCTGCCGCAATGCGAATTAATCCACCTAAGGTCTCGCCAATTGCCTGAATGAAGCTACTTTGAACCTCAACAGACTCTTGAGAAATTACTTTAACTTCGCCAGCTTCTGCGACGCTAGCGTTGGATTTTATGGAAGCAGACTTTACAGAGACCGAGTTCTTGGCGTAGGCATAGACCTGGCCACCCCGGCTTGCACCTGAGACATCAATTGATCCTTGGATCGTGGCGGTTTTCGCCAAAATCTCTACCCGGCCGCCATCGGTTGTACCGGTGGCGGAGGTTTCACTTCCTGCTGCAAGCTCAACGCGGTCTGCGTCAAGGATTACCTTGCCGCCAGCCCCATTAAAGCTGCTTGCCCGAACGATGCCGCGCTGGTTGACCACTGAAGAGGTCAATGCATCCAGCGAGCGAGCCGAAAGCGTGATGGTTCCGCCCTGGCTAGTAACTTCGCCAGTGTTGGTAACCGCTGCATTCAGCGCCCCCTGTTCAATCCGGTAGCCAACAAGGCTGTTACCGGCAACCTGAACCCTCACCTGATTTCCGGCGAGCATAGCAACCGACCCACGGCCTGCGACTTGAATGGATCCGCTATTGGTAATCTGCGGCGCCACCATCACGACGTACCCACCATCGGCGGTGCGTACCTGGCCAGCTTGATCGATCTGTCCCGAACTTGTCCCTGAGAACTGATAGGTGGTTCCCGAAGCCGTCTCTGTGGTCGTGACATCACGGGTGGAGGCGATAAGACTGCCTACATCTACGCGGCTGCCATTGGCGAAGATCACCCCATTGGGGTTCACCAACACAACCTGCCCGTTCGCATTTAACTGCCCCTGGACCTGGGTAGGCTCCGCGGACTGAATGCGATTAATGGCCACTGAAGAACGACTGGGCTGCTGGAAGGTAACGCTGGCATCTCGGCCAATGTTAAAGCTGTTCCAGTTCGCCACCATGGTGTTGGAGGTCTGGTTGATGACCATTGCATTGCCAGATTGACTGACCGTGGCCGAACCAGAAACCACACTAGCCCCTGTGGGAAGCGCGTTCGAAGCTACATTTGGAAGCGTTTGAGCAAAGGAAGTTTTGAAAACTAGACCTAAAATCACCGCATACGTTAGGGTGAGCACGGCCGGACGGGCCTTTGCCTGCCTTGAAAAAGACTGCTTTCTAGACCCTACTACTCGGCTAGAAGCCTTGTCCTGTATGACGCTTTCGCGATGATCCAGTATTTTTTCTAATTTTCATAAGCACAGATTCAGGTCCTACATCTCTGTAGATAACCGTCCAAAACTGGTATCGACGTTTAAATTGACACTCAAAAAAAATTTACTTCAAAAAATTCTTTTCTCGTGTCCCCGAAACTGTAACGCAAAACAATTAAAAAGTGTTGACCCTAATTAGTAAAACGGTAAATATTTTTAAATTGGTTAAAAAGAATACGTAAATGTCGCCCAGAGGCGACTCTTGCTATTCGTGCCATCGTTATCAATTAGCCTGTCCTCGTCATCCAGGCGCTGCCCGGGGTTGGTCCCCAGCTTGGTGGCCCACATCAGACGGAAGTCATAGGTGTTTGGCTTTGAGGCAAATATTCCGGCGCCCCAGCCACTAAGCCGATATTGGTTGACCGGTTCGTCCTGGGAGCTGCCATACGGCGTTTTTTGCCTTGTGACTCCGCCCGTATCGTAAAAGACCATCGGGCCCATCGTCCCCCACCGGGAGGACTGAATCAGGTTGTTCTTAAGTTCGGCCGAGACCCGCCAGCCCTCGTCCCCGCTTGCCTCCCCAACCGGGTAGCCACGAACGCCGAATGGGCCGCCAAGCCCGAATTTCTCGGAAGTGGTCAGGTTCTTGCTGGCCATTTGGTATGCCCCCGAAATACCGAAGGCTAGGTTGTATGGCAATCGGATCGAGGCCCCGCCATTGATCAGTGTCTTTAAAAATCCCCCATGGGTCTTCGGCCCGTCCTGATCTTCTTCATAAAATCCGCGGTTCTTTGTGAGGTCTAGCCTGCCAGAAATAAGGCCAAGGGAGCCATAAACGCTGTTGCCCGTTGCCAGATCGGTTCGGTCAAAGTTGTAGGTGGCCCCCACCGAGAGCATCGATTTCTTTGAAATCACCTCATTGTTCACATAATCCGACATACCCTTTGCGGTCAGGTCGACTGCGAAGCTCTGATTTAAGGCCCGGGAGCGCTGAATTGGATATCGCAGGGTCAGCGTAATGTCGTCTGACTCACCTCGTGCCTGGGTGTCCTCGTCGGAATCGACCCGATACGTCACATGGTTCCCGCTTAGGCCAAGACGCCATCCGTGATCCCCAACAGGGATGGAGCTCACCAGAGAATAGGATTCCTGGCCCTTTTTCTCTGACGGTTTATAGGTAAATCCTAGCTGTTCGCCCTGCCCTAAGGCGTTGTTAAACCGAACCTCTGCGGACGAAACGTTCTGACCGGTAGACTTTGCCCCCATATTGTTGGCGCCTAGGCTGCCCTCAACCGGCTTGCCCTCGCTCGCAACCACCGCTGCCCGAACGGTGCCCTGAGTCAGGCCAGGCTCGAGGTCCACGGTGGCGGAAACGCCCGGAATTTCTTGGAGCATCAGCAGACCCCGCTCCAGACTGTCTTGTTGGATGGGCTCATTCCCGATGGCATTTTTTACAATGCGGCTGGCCCACTCGGTATTGAGCCGAAGGCCTTCCTTAGACTCAAATCGAACCGGACGGTCGGGATCCAGGTCGCCCTCATAGACCATGACCTCGATTCGGCCGCCCGCAAAGGACTGTTGCGGGATCAGTGCGGTTGCGGCAACGTAGCCCCGGTCACGATAGTTTCGGGTGATTGATCCAACGGCCTTTTCCAGCTGGGAAAATGTGACATTTCTGCCAATCAGAGGGCCCAACCAGTCGTAGAGATCCGTTTTTGGAAACGCCCGGATACTACCCAAGAGCAAAACCTCCGTGATCAGGAGGGTTGGGTCGCTCGGCTGTGCCAACTTCGAGGCACTATCTGCCCCGCTTCCTAGTGGAGTTGCCGGGTTAAGCGGGGTCGTCGGGTTAATTGACGCCCCGGGTATTTTTGCCAGAGCCTTAGACGCTTCATCGGGGGTCGAAATCTGGGTAGGCTGTGGAGCCAATTCCAGAATCTCAAGCTTTGGGTCTTTCACAACCTCTACCTGAGCAGGCTCAGATGAATAGGTTTGAACCTGAGGTATGAATTCCTCCTTAGGCTTTTCTATCGGTTTGTAAATTTCTGCCTCTACTTTAGGCTTGGAAATTTCTGCCACTACCTTTGGAGTGGAAATTTCTGCCGTTACCTTGGATTCAGGCTTAGGATCGCGGTTTTTTTTTCAGCCGAAGACAGGGTCTCACCCTCAGTTGGGGTAGGCTTCCTTTTAGGTTTCGGTTCCCATAGCTTTCGTTCGGGAACCATCGCCGATACTTCGGGTGGAGTTGTTTTTGGCTTTGGCTCTTCTAGTGGCTCAAGACGGGCCGCGTTGGAAATTACTGCCGGTGCAGACTTATTAGCTGGCTCAGGCATTGGCGCTACGGGAACCAGGGGGGTCTCTTCCCTAATCGCGATTTCCTTCTTGGATTCAGGAGCCTTTTTAGCAGACGATTCGGCCGGTGACTCCTGGCTCAACTGGCGGCCGCGGTCGCCCTTGCGTTTTTTGTTAACGGGCGAGACCAAGGCAGCCTTGCGTTCGATAGCCGGCAGCTTTAGCGCCTCGACTACAGCCGGGTGGGCAGCGGGAACATCAGTAGCCGTCTCCCGGGAAATAGTCCACCAGTCGGCAAGCTCCTGGGTAAGCGTAATCTGCTTTAATGAGAAGATGACCTGTCCACCCGATTCCCATCGCTGGACAAAATCGATCACCATGCTCTGACCAGAAACGTCAACAAGGCGCAGGTCATGGACATCGACCTGAATTTTTTCCCGGCCGACGATCCTAGACTTTCGGAACTTCAGCCAAGTGGAGATGTTTGGGAAGAACTCGTTTGCAAAGTTCCTGCTGTAGTGACCAGCATAGCCCGCGAAGTCCTGAGCAGACCACTTGCTTGCCCATTCGGCAATTATTGCTGATGTTAAGGTCGAAAGCGCCTCCCTCTCGGCATCTGAAAGAGACAGTGCAGACTGGGCGGGCGTAAGACGCTGAGCCGCCGGGGTAGCAGGCTCACGTTTAACTGATGGGGCGGGGGAAACCTCTGGAGCTGGGGCTGGGGCTCTCGAGCCCTTTGCAATCTGGGGAGCCCTTTCGACAGGAGTCTTAGCAGCAGGAGCCTTGGGCTCTGCTGGCGTGGCAACGGGCTGAGGGATTTTCTCCTGGGTTTTTGCCTGGGGCTCTGCCTTTACATCCGCAGACTTTTTCTCTGGCTCAACAGCAGGCTTGCTTACCGCCGTCTCGGCCGGCTTATCTTTTTCCTGCTTGGAATCTTGGTCATCGGCACTCTTGGCCTGATCTTCCCGGGTTGGTTTCTTTAAAGCCTCAGGCACCGTCCCACGTGCCCAGGACTCTAACCCGTCGCGCTTAATGATCTCGGCCTGCTTGAGAACGTAGTTTTTTCCAGACGTCCACTGAGTCTGAGCAACATCAGATCCGCCAATGAAGTATCCGGCAATGCCGAGCGCACCAGCCGTAGCGAGCCAAACCACCCACTTAGCAACCAGGACTGGCTTTGCAGCTCCCGGTGACGGCGTTGGTGCTTCCGCTGGACCTTCCTCGCGATCGACTTTTTTCTTGGGCACAACCCGACCTTCAAATATTAGACATGTCCCTCTAAAGCAATGACCATGCCTGAAATAAAAATCTTATTTAAATCAATAACTTAAAAAATAAACGCTCTCAAAAACGTGCATCTATTCCAAAAAATCTCGAATTTTTGGCTAAAGAGGTACGGATAAATTTGCCGAAAGCATTAACGCTGGAGAAATAACGTCCGCCTGCTGGCACAGAAACTGCTTCAAGGTAGCTAGAGATTCTTGTTAATAGAGCAAAGAAAGGGTACTTGGCCAGGTTTCAGGGTATGCGCCAAAGGATTCACGCATTTATAAAGCCGGCAGCACTGGTTCTGCTTGCCGGCCATTTAGCCTTTGGTGCTGACGCGCCAAGGAACCTGCCTGCCCGAGAGCCCGTGAGAATGGCGGAACCGCCAAGTAAGCGCCCTTCCCCCATGCCTGACAACGGAAATGAGAAATCAACCAAAAAAGCTTCTACAGAGAAAGAAAAAGTATCAAATAATCAAGAATTTAAAGAAGAAAAATCAAAACCACTTGAAGTTAAGGTACGTGTAAATTCGCTCGATATCTCTGGGCATACGGTATTCACGACCCCAGAAATTCTGACGGCTGTACAGGAGAAAATAGGCTCAGAACTTACATTTTCCGAGCTAAACGGGATAGCCGAGGCCATTACCCGCCTCTACCAGCGTGCAGGCTACCCATTTGCGCGGGCTATTCTTCCTCCCCAGACCCTATCGGCCGGTCGGTTAAAACTTGAAATCATTGAAGGTCGTTATGGCGAGGCCAAGGCTTTCGGCCCTGATGAGCGACTCGTTGGTGCTATTAATAAGTACCTCACAAAGATAAAAACCGGCGAGCTCATTCGATCCGCTGACCTCGAGCAGTTGACCGGTCTCTGGGATGAACTTCCGGGCATCGAGGTCTTGCCCTCAATGAAGCCTGGCGCATCGGCAGGCCTTGGTGACCTTGTGGCAGAGGTAAAAAAAGCCGAAAAGACGACATTTTTTGAAGTGGCCGCCGATAACCACGGAAGTCGCTATACCGGCTATAACCGCGTCCGCTCGAATCTCTCTCTTTTGAGCCCATTGGCTATTGGCGACAAATTCGATATTTCGGTTGCACACACAGACGAGAGCCTAACAACAGGAAATATCTCTTACAGTTTTCCCATAGGAATCAATGGCTTAAGGGTAGATCTCAACGCCGCTCGTTCAGACTACAGCATCGGCAAAGAGTACCAAGCCCTAAACATGGACGGCAAAGCCGACATTCTTGGCGCAAGCCTTGGGCTACCCCTCTTACGATCTAAGTCAGCCAATGCCTCTATATATATAGGCTACCAACACAAAGACCTTCGGGATCACATTAATGGCTTCTTTAAAAATAAAGAGAGCCACCTGATTCCCCTGACCTTATCCCTAGACTTCCGAGACAGAATCACCAGCCCCTCTATTACATCCATTCGGGCGGGTTACTCCGTTGGGAAGATAACCCTTGATGAAAACGCTCGAATCGATGACACCATTCAGAGCGAGGGCTACTTTAATAAGGCGACCCTAAGCCTGCTTCATCAGGCAAAAATTGCCAACGATACAGAGTTTGTTGGACGTCTGGCGGCACAGACCGCAAGCAGACGAAACCTAGATGCGTCCGAGGACTTCACCCTGGGGGGTCCGGCAGGTGTTCGGGCCTACCCGATCGGGGAAGCCACGGGGGATAAGGGATATACCGTACAAATACAGGTGAAGAAAACTTTTAGTGATTTTTCACCGTATGTGTTTTACGACACTGGACGTGTGGCAACAAACGTCCGTGGCGAGAGCGTGACCAAGAGTCGTTCCGGTGCAGGAGTGGGTATCGAATACAAAAACGGTCCATTGTTTTTGGATACCAGCTTTGGATGGCGATCCAACAGAGATGTGGCGCCTGAATCTGATCCGACCGACCGCAACCCGCGAGCATGGGTGACCTTTGGATACCGTTACTAATAGATAGGAGTTTTCGGACTTTCCAGAGAAGAACACAGGCTTAAATTTGAAACGAGTAAAACGAACCCTCCGATTTAGTCGGCTTTGGGCAAGTACGCTGTTTGCCTCGCTTTTGGGATTAGCTAACCCTGGGCACGTGCATTCGGCTGGACTTCCTATGGGCGGGCAGATCGTCAGTGGAACCGGGCAGATTGGGAGTGCCAATGCGCAGGCGCTCACCGTAACGCAGTCAAGCCCGAAAATGATTGTGGACTGGGCCAGCTTTAATGTTGGAGCCGGAAGCACTGTCACGTTCGTACAACCCGGATCATCTTCAGTAGCCCTAAACCGAGTCACGGGACCAGACCCTTCTACCATACAAGGTTCGATTCGAGCCAATGGTCAGGTATTCCTGGTAAACCCTAATGGGGTCTACTTTACCCCTGGTTCACAGATATCGGTTGGAGCACTCGTAGCCTCCACTCTGAAAATCTCCAACGAAGACTTCAACTCTGGTCGTTACCGATTTGAGGGAAACAGCACAGCACAATTAATAAACGAAGGTTCAATTACTGCGACAGGCGATGGAACAAATTCGGGGGCGGCGTACTTTATTGCCGCGCGAGTCATTAACCGTGGGTCGATAGATGCACCCCATGGAAAAGTAGGACTCGCCTCTGGCCGAAAGGTCATGCTCGATATTGGTGCACCGGTTCCACTCCAAATCGATGAGTCCGCGATAGATGGGCTAATCGAACAAAGCGGAATCATCAAAGCTGACGGGGGTCAAATTTTGATCACGTCAAAGGCCGCATCCGCCCTGCACGCTTCGGTCATTAATCAGACCGGAACACTTCAAGCGACATCGCTTGGCATTGGACAAAACGGAGAGATCATTTTGTCTGCCGGCGAGAATGGAACTGCCAATATATCTGGGACACTCAATGTAAGTAGTCCGGACAACCAGGCAGGTCGTATTGAAGTCACTGCCCAGAAAATCACTATTAAAGATGGTGCCCGAATTGATACTACCGGTCAGACCGGTGGAGGTACTGTTTTAATAGGGGGTGACTGGCAAGGCAGTGGTGCAACGCAGCAGGCCAAGACCGTTTCGGTCGATCCAGACGTAGAAATTGATGCAAGTGCAAAATCCTTGGGCGATGGCGGCAAGGTAGTGGTGTGGAGTGACATCCACGATCCCGAATCTATTACCTCGGTTTCAGGCTCACTGAAATCTGAGGGGGGATCGATCCAGGGTAACGGCGGCATGATCGAGACCTCGGGTCGCGCGCTTCAGGTTGACGGTATTCGTATCTCCACCCAGGCCCCGAATGGGAAAACTGGGTTGTGGCTACTTGACCCGTACAACATTGAGATCAGTAGCGGAGTTACAACTGGGACAACCGGAAGCTACACCGCGACTGCAAACAACTCGGTCGTGAACGTATCCGATCTTGAGGACCAATTGACCCGCAGCAATGTCACCGTGTCCACGGGGAGCTCAGGTTCACAAAACGGTGACATCACGGTAAGCAGCGCGATCAATATTCCGACCTCAAAAATACTTACCCTAGAAGCAAGCGGTGGTGTTGGCGGCTCAGCTGGAATATCGATTGGGTCTGGGTCAAGCCTCGTTATCAACCAATCCGGCACAAGTACCTACTCAGGAATAATTAGTGGGGCAGGCGGTCTCGTGAAACAGGGCGCGGGGACCCTGACGCTCTCGGGCAACAGCACATTCAGTGGCGGCACGCTCGTTTCGCTGGGATCGGTCCGCATGTCTAGCCGAACCGCATTAGGAACTGGAACCGTAACGCTAAACGAGGCCTCAACCGCAGGTGACGTTTCGGTTACCACCACATATTACTCAACACGGTCGGAACCCTCACCCAGCACAGCAGTAAATGATGATCCGTACCACATCGCAAATAATTTTGTTGTCGCAGCCAAGGTGAGTGGTGCCACCTATTTTGGAACCGAATCAATCATTAGCGGAGTAAACGGCGTTCCGGTTGCGCCTTTCCCAACCGCATTCGAGGGCAATATAGCGGTCAATGCTCCGCTCACGATTTATTCACGAAACCGTGATCGCACAACTTTTAATGGCGTAATCAGTGGATCGGGGGCCATTACAATTGCGGGAGGCGCTAGGGTTACGTTCACTAGGCCATCGGGAATTGCGGGCTATACCACAAAAGGTGCGAACACCTTCACCGGCGCCATCAGATTAAGCGACTCCGGAACAAGCCTTCAAGCAGACACAAATGATGTGCTGCCGTCTACAACACAACTAACGCTTGACGCTGGGACAACGCTTACTCCACGAGGAACGGCCTACACACTAGCCGGTCTATCCGGAGGCGGAACCTATGGCCCCGCTGATCAAATGACGCAGGGTTTAACTCTCAACATAGCCTCTGGTGAGGCATATGAATTTAGCGGAGTAATCGGGTCTGGAGTAACCTTAAATCTTACTAAAACCGGTACTGGAACCCTGACCCTATCCGGTACGAATACTTATACCGGAACAACGTCAATCAACGCCGGCACTCTGGTAGTCGCAAATAATACTGCTCTCGGAACAAACGCGGGAGCCACTACTGTCAGCAGCGGAGCATCGCTTAGTCTGTCCGGTGGAATTACAACCGCAGAAGCCATCACACTAAGTGGAAACGGTGTGAGTAGCACCGGGGCTCTGAATAACAGCAGCGGCAACAATTCGGTAAGCGGAACAGTAACATTAGCAGCCGACTCCAGTATCGGTACAAATTCCTCAACGCTCCTCACGCTTTCTGGGGTAGTTAGCGAAACCGGAGGCGCCCGAACATTTACAAAAATCGGCAATGGGTCGATATTACTAACCGCAGCGAACACATACACAGGAGCGACAACGATCAGTGAGGGAACTCTAAGTATTGGTGCAGGTGGGTCAACAGGGTCAATCACCAGCGCATCGATTGTTAATAATGCTTTATTAGAGTTCAATCGCAGTAATGATCTGACTTATAGCGGCGTGATCAGCGGAACCGGTTCGTTAGCAAAGCTTGGTGCTGGGATTCTTACCCTCACAAGCAACAATACACACTCCGGAACAACGACAATCAGTGCCGGAACACTTAGCGTTGGGAACGGGGGAACGTCAGGCTCGCTAGCATCAGCAACGATAAATAATAACGGACTCCTCACGTTCAATCGACTCGACGACCTTACCTACAGCGGCGTGATAAGCGGCACAGGAAGTCTTTCAAAATTAGGCGCAGGTGTCCTTTACCTTACCGGAACAAACAGCTACAGCGGAACATCAACCATTACGGAAGGAACCCTCAGTATAGGAAATGGCGGAGCTTCTGGATCTGTCACTAGCGCTGCAATTAATAATAGCGGAACACTTATATTTAACCGAACCAATGATTCCACTTACGGTGGAACTATTAGCGGAACCGGAACCCTCATGAAACTTGGTACTGGAACGCTATACCTTACTGGCGAGAATGATTACAGTGGGGTGTCAACGATTACGGCGGGCACGCTCAGCATAGGAGATGGAGGAGCTACCGGATCCATCAGTAGCTCATCAATTAGTAATAGCGGTACACTACATTTCAACCGAAGTTCCAACTCTACATACACTGGAGTCATTAGCGGAACCGGAACTATCACGAAGCTGGGTGCCGGAACGTTGTACCTCACGGGAACAAACACTTATAGTGGCACCTCATCCATCACAGCGGGTGCGCTGAGTTTAGGATACGGGGGCTCTACGGGATCAATAGCATCCACAACAATCAGTAACAATGGATCGCTGGAATTCAATCGCAGTAATGATTTGACTTACAGCGGCGTGATCAGCGGCACGGGAAGTCTGTCAAAGCGCGGCACTGGAGCACTCACACTTTCCGGTGCAAACACCTTTGATGGTGCTACAACCATTAGCGAAGGAACGCTCGTTGCCTCACATAACAGCGCCCTTGGATCAGCCACCGGAGGAACCACTATTCAATCTGGGGCTACGCTTCAAATCAGCAATGGAACCACAATAAGCACCGAAAATTTAACCCTCAATGGAAGTGGTGCTTCAGCATCTAGCGGTGCGCTTGTTTTGTCAAATACAGGCAACTATTCGTCAAGCGAGATAACCTTAGCGTCAGATTCCAAGATATTAATTAACGGCTCCGCTACCGATCCAACCGTTGTACTTGGCGCAGTCTCTGGCTCCTCCAGCTCGCTAACTGTTGATATTCCGAGTGGAAGGCAAGTCAGTCAATCGGCTGCGGCAAACCTTAATAAGCTTGCGTTTACGGGATCCTCAGGGGTGGTCAACTTTTCAGATGCGGGTAATACCGTCAGTACAATTGCTGCAGATACCGGGACATTAACCTACGTTAATAGCACAAACCTCACTATCGGCACTGTGAACCCATCTGGAATTACTGCAACCGGTCCCGTATCGATCACCACTACGTCAGGAAATTTGATTGTTGGAGCGTCAATATCTACGTCTAACGCTAGTGCAACCGCAATTGTGCTCAATGCGGGTACCACCTCTGCCGCCGGAACAGAAACCGGCGGTAATATTCAGGTCGCCTCTGGTGCCACCATCGCGTCAAGCGGCAGCGGACGAACTACCCTTTATACAGGTAGTGTCGCGGGCTCCTCTGGCATTAATAATGTTGTTAGTTATGGCTCTGGAAACTTTAGATATAACGCCGATGAAGTAAGCGTTGCACCTGCAGATATTGCAGCGGGAACCTCTGGTGCTTACGCCATCTACCGAGAGCAGCCAACAATCTCTGTACAAGCAGATAACAAGACCAAGATCTTCGACTACATCGCCTTTCCTGCCGCACTGCTAACCTCAACGTGCACGGGATGCGCAAATGGCGATTTGCCAGTCATTACCTACACGGGTACAGCTGGTAACGGTAACGCTGTTTACATCCGCGACTACCCTATCACGGCAACCTACGACGCGACATATCTCGGAACTGTGGGCTATAGAGTTGTAGGATCAAGCGTTACTCCTGGTACCTTGAGCATCGTTCCGTTTCCAGGCTATATCCCGCCGCCACGTGAAACAGTTGAACGCACATCACAGATTCCAATTCGCTATCTGATTGAGAATATGCAGCCAACGCAGCTAAGAATAGTTCTGGCAGATCATCCATCACTTGTGAGTCTTTTTTCGCCCACTCTCGCAAAGGGAAATATTCGACTCGCCTACCAGGATGGCACAGCCTATCGAGAAGATATTCGGCTGCGCGAGGGAATTGTTCGAGATACGATATTCTTTGATGCCGGAAAACCAAGCCTAAGTAACGAGGCAACACGAACTCTCGATAGTCTATTAAGAACAGCGAATCGATATAACCTAAGTGCAGTCGAGGTTGTTGGCCATACAGAGTTACCTAATAGCCCTGAAGATGCACTTAAGCTCTCAGAGGAAAGGGCAAAAGTTGTTTCGGAATATCTACAGAACCGCTGGTCATTGGATAAGCGTCCTGCAAAGATTACATCCTTAGGGCGCTCATATCTTCAACCAATCTCAGACAACATTACCTACTCTGGTCGCGCCCGAAATCGGCGCACAGAAGTCACGATTACCGGCATATCCCTAGAATAAAGCGACAAAAAGATTCAATCTCGAAAAATCAGGCTTGCCATTCGCCCTGTTTTGCCATCCCGTCGATACGAAAAGTAACGGCCAGAATCAGCATAAACACACTGAGGGTCTATCGCAATCTCGATACTCAATGCACCGTGCTTATCGT
>Ga0247843_1007463_pt1 | contig 13420 bp, 12 predicted proteins | sample LaCruzMarch2017__FD_192420 | JGI IMG/M metagenome (GOLD analysis project Ga0247843, IMG submission 192420) | Freshwater microbial communities from meromictic Lake La Cruz, Castile-La Mancha, Spain - LaCruzMarch2017_8m | ecosystem: Environmental > Aquatic > Freshwater > Lake | place: Spain...
GACGTCAAAAGAAAGGGGGAATGGGCCCGTGTCGTCACCAACAGAGGGGGGGTCCGGGGGGGCATCCCCCCCGGCATTCACACGTACCACCCTCACCTCCAAAAGCCCGAGCGAAGCAGTTTTCATTAACAACATGTCGTTCCAGCGCGCACCGCCACTTTTCCCCCCATTGTTATTCCCTTGTTAATACCAAATTTGATGCATTAAATCCATTTGCAAATATATTTACATCCATGAAAAGAGAAAAGAGGTGTTCAACATGGCAAATTTGAACATGGTGAATTGAAATTGTTACTAGTGAACTATGTAGCTATATAGTATTCAATTAGCACTGACTATGTCACAACATGAATCACTTCGGCACAAAGATCCACTCAGACTCATCCGTCAACATATCGGGTCTATGAAGAAATATGATGGAAACAAATAAAAGAGTTGGAGAGATTGATTTTCGCTTACGCACACCAAACAATGATTTCACTCACCCATGATAACAACCCTCAGGAGGGCAATCCGGCCCACATCTAGTATTATTCAGCAGCATGGGTTCCAGCCAGTTCTGTGCGTCAGTAGCGTTGAATCGTGTCATATCACAATTTCCAGCCCTCCCGTATCTGCAGACCTGAATCCTACAAACTCCTGATCGAAAGTCACGGACTGCTTCTCCACAACCCACGTACTTCGACGCCCGCCAAATTGCCTGAGTCATGTGGCCATTGCTCGGGTATGGTAGGCCAATCTCCATGTCCACCCAGCGACCAACGATCTTATCCGGGTGGTAAAGTTGTCCCCATGTTTCGGGATTCCCAGTGTTCTTGGCCAGATTCTCGCCAAACGGATTGTCATCCTCGTGCTCAATTCCAACGACCTCGCAGGCATATAGCAATTCCTCGGCCCACGCCTTACTACTCGCTGCTAATCCCGGGGAGTGCAATAATGGGATGTAGGTTAAATTGTACCGCTCGTGGAACTCCTTCCGTCTAATATTATGTGCCTCGAGGAATTGTGCATCACGCTCAGTCATCCATCCTGTTGAGTCATAGCCGACGTTGATGATAGCTGTAACATTGGCATTGTAACTTCCACCATTAATCACCTCTTGTCCATCGACATGGATGCGGAAAAATCCATCACCGTACCTACAGCACATCCCATCACCATACGCATCATAGATGATGAAGGTGTGCTCGCCATGTGCGACACACATCTCATTCATTGTGTACTCATACTCGCCATATGATCCAGCAGCGCGAGACATAAGAACACTGCCATCAGGACTGATTAGTTCCCACGATGTATCGGTCGAGAATTCGTCAGCACGTACCTCCACTTTGACCTTGGCATCGCCCCCACTGCACCCGTTCGCGGGGTTGTAAACAGAGTAGTCTGGAGTTGGGCGGGGTGTGGGAGGTTTTGTGGGAATGTAGGTTGGCGATGTCTGTCCAATTGATTCGGGCAGGACGTGATACAGGTGAGATAGGCATAAAGCAGCGAATAAGACATAAAACACAAAATATAGTGGTCCAGTCCAGATATGCATGACGCTTTCACACCCTTGCATAGCTAATTAGAGTACTCACAGATGGCGATATGGTCGGGATCAACACCGGTGCTAACGATCCCATCGCCGGAGCAATCGTTGATGGTCTCTCCACTGTTTTACAGCTCGGGATGCGACAATACTCCCATTTCACATTCGGATCCGACGTGAGGCACCATGGCCATCCACCGTCGGGACTACGACAATGGTTGTTATTGCTAAGTCCAGCATCAGGAAATTTCTCCGACGTCCAAAAGTGGGCATGGGGGGTTTGGTCTGACCAACTCTGACATTTAAGACCGGACTCGGTTTCATTTACATTGCCACGATAATCCACCTGCTGTATGTCGTCACAGCCGCATGTCGACGGATCCGCAACACATTCTACTATCACACCTCCTTCTTCTTTTGTCGTTGGCGTTAGCGTAGGCGAGGCTGTGTAACTTTCCATTACAGTAAAAGTGTGTTCAACGTAATCGGCAAACGTTCGTAGCAAATTGGTTGTATAAACACGTACCCCGGCAATGGAGTACTCGTACCCGCCATGTCCACGTCCGCAGCACATACCATCACCAAAATCATCCTCCATTGCCAATGTGTACGTACTCCCAATGTCAAGGCAGTATGATGCCGAGTAGAGTGCAAAGTCTCCATAGGTCACGTTGATCGGCGGGCCTGCCCCAACCTGCGTCGACGTATCGTCATTGCGAAGGAACCATGAAGTCTCACTACCATAGGAATCGGTTTGGAAATTCAAGACGAAGGATCGTTGATATCCCTTGCATTTAGCCGCGAGACGATGTCGACGTGGGTGATCAGTGTCGTCAGGTGGTGTTCCTACTGCTGCTGAGGAAGGAGGGCGTCGGTATCGTCGTCGATGGCGGGGACCACCTCCTCCTTCCCTCGCCCTTGTGTCCTCCTGCTGCTGAGTGACAGTGGTGGCATTGGTGGTGGTGGGGGCAACGAGCAGCAGCGCCGACAACGCTGCCGGCCGTCGTCTGCGTGCCATCGTCGTCAACCTGTGGACACTCTTTTACTACTTCGGTATGGGGGCAATTCTGGCAAAATTTGTGTTTCTTCAGGTGGGAATAAAAAAGGGGATAAGACCCTTCCCGCAATAATAAATATGACGTCCAAAAAAGATGCATTGTGAATCTTCAGAGAAAAATTACGGCGCACTCTCCCCGATAGAGTCCGATAGCCTCAACCGCAACGACATGTCCGCCATCGCCGCAGGAACCTGGACCGCTGACGAATTGATGAATGGCAAGGTCGCGTCAGAAACAAGTGCCACCATCTCGTCATCGGTGGGCAGTAACGGAGGCGGGGGAACGTCAACAACGAGTCCTACCAAGGCAGCACCCACGAAGCAATTTTCCATGATGAAGTTGGCTAAGACGAAGAAGGGAGGGCCGATGGATCCAATGGATTGGGGTATGCCTGGTCATTTGACTGAGGAGGAAGTGGTGATATTCGTGAGTTAATTATTAGTGCCTGTTTGTTTTTGTTCTCGTATTGTTCATTTGATTCATTGCGCCGTGCATCGTCAGTTGTTTGGGGGAAGTTGTTTTGTGTCGGAATATCGGATGATGAATTCCTTGGGGGAGAGAATATTGTTGCCTCTGGGCGGGAGGGTGTCTTTACCTCTCAAGATTACTCATGTCGGTGAATATCGTATCGTATCCCACATATTATCTCATTGTGCTTTGTTTATCCTATATACAAAAAAATAGATGAAATTCCGTGATGAGGTCGAGAAGCGAGGTGGTGAATTTAGAAACACCATCTACTCCTTCGGGGATGAAGAAGGCGAGGCATTCACTCTGTGTCGTTGGCTTCGTGCGCGTAAATTCGTATACGCCGACGTCATTGCCATGATAGAAGAGGCTACCAACGTTCGTGCCGAAGCAAGCAAGAAGGAATTTTATCCCGATCCAGTGGCAGCATTGGGGTGTGAACCGTCGGTGTTCATGGCGCAATACCCCCAACTCTATCACGGCTGCGCGAAGAATGGATGCCCCGTATTCATTTCTAAAGTTGGGGTTATTAATGTTGATGGAATTGAGTGCATTACGACATTGGATGGGATTGTGAAGTATCATTGGCATGTCATGATGCATGACTATAAGAAGCGCCTGCTAACGCACAAGGCGGCTCATCCTGACTTTACCAACTTCCAATGCTTCACCATTCTTGACCTTGCAGAGTTGAGTACCAGTCAACTTTCTCAGCGTGCTCTTGGCATTATCAAGACTCAGATTGCGATTGATTCCATCTGCTTCCCCGAAACAATGAACAAAACTATTTTGATCAACTGTCCAACATTCTTCTCCTTGACATGGAAAATCATCAAAGGATGGATCGATCCACGCACGGCTGGGAAAGTGGAATTGATTTCGGGCAGGAAGGCGTGGGAGGCAAGGTTGCGTGAACTTATCGATGCCGACCAATTGCCATCTGACTATGGTGGTACTGGACAGTCGACGCTGGTTACACTAGCGAAGGAGGCTCCCACGGGTGTAATGAAACAACATCATGAATTGGTGTATGTGAAATTGAGTGGCTATTCTACTGTAGAGATCCCAGCGGGTGGAGAAATGGAGGTGCGAGTATACACCCGAGCTGTTACAGAAGTTGTTATATCGATTGTGGATGATACCAACAAATCAACGGTATATGTGCCTGGGGTTGCCATGAAGCATACTGGTGGAACAGGAGAGAATGATCCGCCGACATCTGTGGTTATTACAACACAACGTATCAAGGGACCTGCGAAGGCAAAAATCAAGATCGATTGCAAAAGTGGTAGTAGGTTCTCAACGGCGGGGAGCTATATGGTGGCATGTAACATCTATTGACAATGTTTGTGTAATAAAAGTAGTACGAGGCCAGGTATATTGGTGGAAGAGAGCGTTGGTGGGCGGAATCAAACAACTTTTTTTGGGCTTCATGACATTATTATGGATGCTGTTACGATACCAAGCCAAAGACATCCTCCTGGTGATCATTTATTGTCAATATTGTTTATAAATGAATGTTATTCACCGCTATGTCTTCCACTTTGTTGAAGTACACACTAATACTGTTCTTCTCAATCCTTCGATACTCGGCTTGGCGGGAAAGACTTGTGGAACACCCCCGTGATATGAAGGTTCTGGCACTGGTGTTTGCTTTGCTCTTAGAATCAACCGAGTGCTTTCACTACAAAGATTTGCAGTGGCATCTTCATCGTAATCGCCAATGCTTCTTTTCGCCCTTCGCGCACATTCACGATGCTAGCCGAGGAGCTGCATCATCCCTGCGGACGAGCGGTGGATCAACATTGTCGTCGGAGGAGCATATGATTCGACAGGAGGCAACAAATGCTCTTCTTCCGGTCTTCTTTCCTACTGGAAGCAATGACCATATAAAAGATGATAACATTATTCATATCCCGATCACTGCTGCTGAACAAGCGCTGAAGCGTCTTCTTCGTGAGAAACAAAATACATCATCCAATAATGATTCTCGTGGTCGACTTGCCGCATTAATTCTTGGGACGAGTGTAATGCGACTACACCACTTTTATAATGTTGTGGTTAGTCAAACTTACTTTCGGCATCCTACAAATCTACCCATACCATATCCAATAGACTCTTCCGTTATTTCGCTGATGAAGCCAAATAAAACTCAACAATACAACCAAACCGTTGAAGAAATAATATTAGTCCGGGCCATGGTAGATGATCATGCTCGTTATCTATCATCCAACAGTAATGATACACTGCTAATGTCACTATCAAAGTCGATCTGTGACTCACTCCAACTTTCGATTCAGTATAGCCTTCCACACTTTCTTGCTTCATCACTTCTCTTGCAATATGGATTCAAACAAACTGAGGAAATTTGTGCACTAATGAATAAGCCTGGTCCGATTACATTACGAAGGAATGCAATTCAATTTCCTGGCTCAGATATGGATCTTTGTAAATGGCTATGGGAGGAAGATGGAATCAAGGTAATATGTTGTAATCAGTTGCACAACAGTACAAGTCACAACAGTAAGAACCTTGTAATCACATCAACCCATGATGTAAGTAACAGATATGTTGTACGAAGAAGCATATCTATTACGGGTTCTATCCTACCACCTAATGGGGCTTTACAGATAATTCTTCCACGTGATTCAATCAACGCCACAACAACTATTGAACGACGACGAAAGAATAAGTCAATATGGTCAATGAAAGGATGGCAGAATGGTTATTTTGAGGTACAGGATGCAGGATCGCAAATAATTGCACAATCGTTGGAAGTGAAACCTGGAGACTCAATTCTGGACTATTGCGCTGGAAATGGTGGAAAGAGTTTTGCACTAGCATCTGCTATTTGTAAGTCTCATTCCGATGCCAGTTATTCTATTAATGACTATTGTCGTAGCAAGATCATGTGCCATGATATTGTTGATGAGAGACTGCGTCAGATTAAGGGAAGCTTGAAACGAGTAGGCTTTACTGGTCGGGTTGATGAAAGTAGTGATAGTGACGCCTTTTATACAGCCCAGAACCATGATAGCAATATTACCATTGAGATTGAGATAGCAACATCTTCTAAATTAGATGCAGTAGACAAAATCATCAACCCGCATTATTTCGATGCTGTGTTAGTGGATGCGCCTTGCTCAAGCACGGGCGTCTTACGGCGTAGACCTTCACAACGGTGGGACATTACAGAGACGCAAGTGAAAGATATATTGCCACAACTGCAATTGGACATATTAGAAAAGGCAGCAACTTTCGTGAGTCCGAATGGAGGTAAGCTGGTGTACTCAACATGCTCTTTACTTCAAGAAGAGAATGAAGATGTGGCAAGGAAGTTTGAACAATCACAGCTAGGAGAGAGGTTCAAGCGTTGGGACTTCGAAACGAATAATGTTTCCCTTGCCGATAACGATTGTATAGACGAGAAAACATCCTTGCGCCACACATTGACCATACTGCCCTCAGAGGATAGTGACGGATTTTTCATTGCTCGGTGGAAGCGTACAACAATGTAGACACTCGGTGTAGTGCAAGAAAGCATCTAACATCTACATGAACATGAAAAGCAATGAGGCGACATCAAAATCAAATCGTGAACCTTATTCATGCATCAGTTCGCCGTCGTGTCCGATCATTATCTTGAAATTTTTCTTCTCTTCCTTCGGTTGTTTGAGCTCAATGGTGGTCAGAACCGTTAATTGATTCCTCCTTTCAAGCGTTTGGAAATACGGATGTGCTTCATATCCCCTGTGCAAGTCCTCGATGATGAAAAAGACGCAAAATCCAATGAAAATATGATATGAAATATCCAGGGTATAGAACTCCAGACAAGACTTTTACAAAAACAAGACGTGGAATATCCAGTGTCCAAGTGATAAAGGCAATAATAAAAATGACTTCGATATGTCGGCTTAAGTGTTCATCAAAGTCCTCGAATGTATTGTATTCCCACAACCCTGCCTTTACACTCATCAATTATTGATCATCAGAGGTGCTGTATGACTGATGTACGTTTGTGCTCATTGCCCAATTCGTCCGGCCTCCACCATCCACTCCACACACACTCACCGTTAGAGCCTCGGCCAACATTGTTTTGTTTCACTATGGCTTGGTACGACGTAATATTACTGCGCATGATGTGTTGTTCCTTTAATCTTTGCATTTCTTAGCGCTTTATCTTATTCTCCCATTAATCCTCAGGGGTAGCAATGGGTCCCTACGGTCATGCGATGCTATACTCAAACGTGTCGAGGCAAATGATCCCGCTTTGACGGAGCTGGTAATACTACCCATGAAAACATTTGGTCCGTCGGATGTTGATCGATTATCAATTGCTGTTGGTGAGATACCGAATAATTACTCCTATTATTTACCAATTGCATTGTTTTTGTTTACCCATGTGTCAGATTTATTTGTCTAATTCTCGGTACCATATTTTTGCCTCATTGTTAATAACAGAAAGTGGGATAAATACAAATCTTCAATCCATCAGTGCGTCAGGACATGATCTACCACGCGAATCTCTGAAGCGATTAGGACTTGCTTTGTCGACTCAAGCAAAGTTGTTGTCATCGCAAGGTAGTAACGGAGGAATACTTGGAATTACAAGTATTGCAATCGGTTCCAATAATATGTCTGATGTGGGGGTGATAGCATTCTGTCAAGGGCTCGATGAGTCGAATGGAGGTCTTTTGCGAGTGGTTGATTTTGGTTGGAAGAATTTGTAAGTTGTGGTTTTCATTCTAATGGATTATATTTGGCCATTGTCGTTCATTTGTGAGGTATATTCATATGTACATTTCGGACTTTACCATTTCATTTGTAGCGGAAAGGATGGTTTATATGCAATAGGGAAAACGTTCTGGGTCTCAAAATATCTGACACAAATTGATTTGTCACGCAACAACAATATTGGGAATGAAGGGATCATATGTCTTGTCGTTGCTGCGACAGAACATGCCAGTAGTGATGCGGTGGTGTTTCCATCGTTGGAGATATTAAATTTATCCGATTGCAACATTGGACCTCTGGGCATGCAAACCTTGGCTGAGATGTTGCTGCGTGACAATCGCTGTAAGCGAATCGATATTGGACTCAGTGCCAATCCAATCGGATCTGAAGGCTGCCAAACGTTGTCAAAACTTATTGCCATTCCGGGGAGAGGATCGATTGTATCTAGGTTGAATTTATCACAGTGTGCCGTAGGTGATGAGGGGGTAACACTGCTCTCAAACGCGGCTACATCGAATTCGTGCATTGGGCTCACGTTTTTGGATCTGTCGGAAAATTCGATTACCTGTGATGGAGCCAGAATATTAGCACGATCATTAACAGATTCTTGGCCAAGTTTAATCGAGTTGAAATTGGCGAAGAATAATTTGGGTAACGATGGTGTGACATTACTAATGAATTCAATCCACACAAACAATACACTTCAACATTTGGACTTGATATGCACAGGGTGTGGAAAAGAAGGAGCCATTGCAGCTTTGAACAATAGCGGCTGTCTTACGACTCTACGTCTTTTTAACAATCGACTCGGATCAGATGGTTTTCATGCAATTTCATCTTGTCTTCGAGGGGGTCATGCATCCATTGAGAACCTTGATCTTGGTGGTAACAATGCTGATGAGGATTCAGTCATTGAATTGCTAAATAATATTGCGGACAATGGAGATAGCGATGTCAAATCAAAGCTTTCTGTCCTTGAGATAGGAGGGAATACATTTGGAGCTAAAGCAATGGAGGCCTTGACTAAACTGAAACAGGTGTTTCCTCACCTCGATGTTGCTCACGATAAACCAATTGATACAGCGGAGGAAGAGTTGAGTGATTAAATAGAAGAATTAATCGAGGAATTATCGGACAGAAGTAGAACTTTAATATATTGTCATATATTGTTGGACTTTAATGTTGTACAAATCTGAATACTTAGCCGTTTCAATTTCTTTACAGTAGATATGCAGATGCATCAAACGATTTCGGTTTCGGCATTTTGCGTTGTCGCAGTACCTGTTGACGGAGCAACTGCATCCTGATAGCATTTCCTACCAAATATCGAATGCCCTTCAAGCTCATTACGCCTCGCTGCAGTCCACAATTCGTAACTTTCGTAGAAAACGAATACCCCAACTAATCCGAGGAATAACTCATTACCGTAAGTCGTTTTGAAGAAGCTAATAACTGCGTAAAGTATCATACCACCCGAAATGAGCATGGCTGTAATAGCTGTTACTTCAGCGGCAGCCTGTGCTTTTAATTTCACCACAAGAATTAAACAAGCAGCGTAGACTCTACCTCCGTCTAAACGATGAATGTGTTTTTGTGAGTTATAGAGAAAAAAAAGTAAATACGTGGAAGGGAAAATGATTGTAACACACCACACACCTAACGGATACGCGGGTATGAGCAAATTAAAGCAAAAGAGGATGATATTCATGTACACAGCTTGCGAGGAAAGCATTTCGAAGAACCCTTTGGGTGTTGACAGGATGTCAAGATAGATTGTATCTGACGGCCACAGACCTTCCTCTCCTCCCTTCGTTATTAAATATATGACCCACCATAGCAGTATCATTGGGATATGTGTGGCCGGTCCGGCCAATGCCACCTTCAAATCACCACTAAGTAATTCCACTGGACCACAGATTGCAAATCCTCCAAGTGGCCACAGTACAATTTCATCCACGGTCCCTCCCAACCTTTTATTCATTAATGCGTGTCCGAATTCATGGACCAGTATTGTTATTAGAAGGATGGGTCCGTATAGAATCACAATTAGTACAATGTACATTGGATACTTTCCTTCGTCAATCGAAAAGTTGAGAAGAGAACTGACAACTTCCAACAACAAGAGGAGGAAGAAGGTGTAATGTAATTTGACGGGAATGCCAGCGACGCATGATCCAAGAGCTATTGCCGCCGTCCCCAAGCTCGCGCGTGTTCGTTCTTGCTCCCCTCCCACGACCGTCGTTACCACCATGTTTTATTGTTTGGTGTTTGGGGTGGTTGATGTGGTGCAAACCAAAACAACGTCATCCCGCCGCGCTTTGTTTTGATTGCTATTATTACATGTCTTCCTGACTCGACGAAGACGACGATGACGACGCATGTCTATTAGTACTCGACCTGGTGCTTTGTCTTTGTTTGCCGTTGCGATTCGACTGGTCCACCATAGCGGCGTCTGCGGCGTCTCGGCGTCTTAGGCTGTGGATTACTTCACCGCCACATGCTTCTTGGATTCAGGATAAAGTTTGCCTCATTGCGCCAACACATGCCGACCTTAAAGAGACTGTTGGACACGGTAAGGATTACTCATAGATCGCAAATAAGGTTTGCCTCACTGTCATCATCATCGTCTGCCGAAGGGCATAATAATATACTAATTCTGGGCGGTGGAATCGCGGGTTTATCCACTGCGAGGTACCTTCTCCGCTACGCACGTCATCACCGGAATAATAATACAACCGTAACACTCATTGATAAGAATATCGATGTGTTGGAGGAAATAAACTACGACTCGTCTCGTTGCCCATTGTCGTATGAGGAACGAATTAGTAGTGGTAGACCACATAAAAACATTCCGTCACGACGGAATGGCAACTATCTTTGTCCGTCGTTGATTGTCCCGTGGACAGCACGACCTCTCTGGTCCGAAGTCATTTTACCACTGTTGAAATTTGGGCTCGGATCTGGACGAGGAAAAAATCATCGTCGTCCACCAATTACGTTTGATTGGCCATCGCTACTGGCAGATAGAAATATGTGGTCATTCGGGATACATTTTCTATTACAAAAATTCATACTGGGTCATCCAGAGCATAACACAAATAAGAGTATATTGGAATACAGTATGAAATGTATGAATGATCCATCGGATGAATTAGTCCAGAGTATAAAATATGGTCGATTCGCTATAGGGACAAAGTCAAATGATGGGACAGTTGCGAATGATTGTGATTCGACTGGAGATATAGACTTGTTTTGTCGTGGTTTACTCGAGAAATTGCTAGCGGAATACAAAGACGATGGCAGGTTTAGTGTGATTTCGGGAGAAGAGGTTGTGAAACTTCAATTAGACAATGGAATTCTACGCGGCGTGTCAACGATTGACCAGGATGGCAATCGCAGAAAACGAAATGCCGACATGATCGTTGTGGCAATGGGGACAAATTCCATATCACTATGTCAGGATATTGGTGTTCCATGTCCGGTTTATCCAGTGAAAGGTCATCTCGTAACGGTGGCATCAAAGTTTGATCACCAATACAATCTAACACTCGATGGTGGGATTGGGTTTGCAGCTCCATTGGTCGACTTGGACTCGCAAGGACGTCGTCTATACCGTCTCTCGGGATTTGTAGACTTTACATCAACGAAAACTGCCGACTCGGATAGAATAGATGCTCTCCTTGACGCAACGAGATCACAACTTCCTGATTTAGAAATGATCGATGCATCGGCATGTCATCGGCCAATCTCAGCCGACGATAGGGCGTTGATTGGACCGGTGGGCGCCGAGTATCCAAACCTTTATCTTATTACTGGATTGGGTAGTAGAGGGTGGACAATCGGCCTTGGTAGTGGCAAGCTCTTGGCGAGTCAGATGCTTAATTTGCCATGTGACATAGATCCGACGCCGTATCTGCCAACAAGATTCAATTTGCTTTCAAGGAAATAGTGGGGGGAAAAAGAAGAAAGTTTGTGACAATAAAATGATAGATGAAGAGTAATTCAGCTAGAATTTAGTCGATCCCAAGTAAAGATTTGATTCACAAATACATTTACCAGCCGTATTTTCTCTTTGCATCAGTCCTAGAATTTCCCTTCCCACCTGCCCCAGCACCAAATCGTGCCAATTCGGCTTCCGATGCCCTGTGCGCCTCTAAGGATATAGCACTTGCCATTAGTTGATTAATTTGATGTTTCGAACGATGTTTCCCCGTCACGCCCAATCCACTAACCTCCATTCCTTGCTTTGGGTCGTACATAGCTATGCTCTGCCCTCCACCACCTCCTGATGATCCGGCTATCCGTCGTGCTGCCTTGGAGGCGATAACTGCCGCATGTGCTGTTGGTGCAAATTCCGTGGGTGATGGTTGATATACGTCAGCGGAATAGTTGTCAAATGCGATATGTCCAGATCGAAGGGACTGTTCTTCCTCACGTAATTGTTTTCGTGATTTGTACATTACGCCACTGCCGCTATTATCTGGTCTATTGGTATTGTTGTTGCTAATGTGATTGTTGCTGTCGTTGTGAATATTGGGGCTATAATTAATGCTCTTAACACTTCTGTTGTCATTGTCATCCACTGCAGGTCGATCAATACTGGTATCATTATTTATACGACTCGGAGGTGCAGACTGAGTAGCACGACGGAATTGTGGTGGCGACATTGGGGTCGCAACCGACACTGTTGGGGTGGCATGCACATCCACTACCACTGTCTTGTCTCGATTTCCACCAATCCTAGTCGATGAAGATGATGTATAATTCATGAATGCCATTCCCAAAAATTCTTCCTGCGTAGTGTCCTTCTCCACAACTTCTTGCCGGGAGTTATTCTTTCTACTTGCCGTCGTGGTATTTATTGTGAATTTAGAGACGACAGCATTATTGGACGTGACAGGCGTCGATCGTAGCTCATTGAGAAGCAAAGTCAAATCTTTGTCACCTCCGAGCCGCCCAGCCGGTTTATCACTCACCGCCGCAGTTTCGCCACCACCACTTGGTTGTTTTTGTTGCATATCCCGTTTACTATATCGCGCCGTTGTCCTCCCATCCCCCGACGACACGGACGCCGACGAGTCATCATCATCATCCCCATTCTCTTGAGAAGTGCGTGTAAGACGGTCAAATATCTCTGGAGGAAGAATAGCGCCCAACGAGAGAAGTCGCTTCCCACCCCGTCCTCGTTGTCTCGAGGACGTAGATGAGGCCGAAAGATTCGTAGTGGAAATGAGAGGAGGAGGAGCCGTCGTCGATACTAACGGGGGATTACCACCGCGGTCATTAGAGGACGTCGACGAATCACTTCCGTAACCGCCCAATAGTGCGTCCATTGAGTGGCGAATATCCGACGAGTGTTTCCATCCGATATCCACCTCATCATCCGAGGAGATGTAGGATGAGAGTACGTAAGTATTATTTTTTGGTGGATTTGGATTTACAGGCTTTCGCGACCCGACCCATCAATGGACGCGACCCATCAATGGACGACTATTGGACCAGCCAAGGGAATGACGACAGGGGGTAAATGGCGCGCTTTTTGCCTTGATTTTTCGCGGTCGTCCACTCAAGACCTTCGCACTTCAAGTATTACAAAATGCCGACTCGACGAACAGCAAAGAACTCTGTG
>Ga0247843_1007465_pt1 | contig 13418 bp, 14 predicted proteins | sample LaCruzMarch2017__FD_192420 | JGI IMG/M metagenome (GOLD analysis project Ga0247843, IMG submission 192420) | Freshwater microbial communities from meromictic Lake La Cruz, Castile-La Mancha, Spain - LaCruzMarch2017_8m | ecosystem: Environmental > Aquatic > Freshwater > Lake | place: Spain...
GCGGGAAGGTGTATCAGCCGGGAGTATTCCCCTCGCGGCGGCGGAGGCGCGTCCGGTGGCACCGGTGGAGTGAGGCCGCCCGAACGCGGCGGACCGGGCGCCGGGACGCTTGCCTCCCGCCGCGGCAAAAACTTGATCAGCAGCCCGAGACGCGTAAACTCCTCTTTTCATCGCATCGGCTAGGTAGCTCAGTTGGCAGAGCAGAGGACTGAAAATCCTCGTGTCGGGGGTTCGATTCCCTCCCTAGCCACCTTCTCTGATAATCAACGACTTACGAGAGATTCTAGGGCCAAGTGTAGCAAATAGTGTAGCAAACGGGACCGCTTCTGTTGGTCACAATCATGGCGAAATAATGGGGCCTCGCAACGCGGCTAAACGTAGGAGTGGCGGCAGCGCGGGGGTGAGGGCGAAGGGGCCCACGTACTTACCCATCCAGCCCCACGCGCCAACCAAGGCCCCACGCTGGCCCGCAGCGCAGCCACGCTACGCCTCCACCATGCACCAGCCTTCATCGAGGGCGCGGAAGCTGACCCCCGCCACGCCGGTGGCAAGCCTGCCCTTCCAAAACAAGGCCACCCCATCAACGGAAGAATTAGGGGTCTTGAAAAATTTGCAGAAAAAGTAAATGGGGTTAAGTAGACTTGCTGATCTTCTTCAAGACGTGATGCTTAAACTATGGGACTAGTCATTTTTGTGGTGTCAATCTTTGCCACGATAGGGATCTGGCGGGATTTCGTTCCTCCCGAAGCAAAGAAGAAAGATGGTGCACGTGTGCTGTTGATAGTTCTACCGATAATTGTCACGTTGGGTATCCGGTGGCTCTATGAGAACTACACTCCGCAAGCCGAAGCACAGCAGATTCTTGAAAAGGCGGTAAATGCTGTTGACGAGGGAGACACTCGCCAAGCGATTGCGATCCTCAAAGATGCAAATGATAACCGCAGTCTATGGCTGGGCGTGGATCCTGACCTATATGACGACTACTAAGCTGGGTATGAAGACGCGGGGTTCGGTTGAGCAAAACGTGAAGGAGTTGTTGCGTAGAAATTTTTTGCAGGGGCCTGTTGAGTTGATGTCTGAGGTGCTTGTGCTCTGCAACTCCTTGAATCAGAAATTCCCCGATGAGCTTGAAACCACGGCAGTTCTTGAGCGATTGTTGCCCATCCGTGAGGCGGCAGAGGTTTTGGACGCGGATCGTACTATGGCCCTGACCAAGGAGTGGATTGAGGGTTAATTAAGATTGGGCGTATGTGGTTCTGACAAATTTGTCGGGAAAAAGCTAGGTCTGCGGGCACGATCTCAACGTCATCACCCTCTGTGAAAACCCTCGCTGCATTTCTAGTTCTACTCCCCACGCTCTGGAAAGCTGGGAGATGATGGCCGAGGTCAGCAATCACTTGCGGAAGATTGAACCGGATGAAGTCGGCCACTCGCTGGATCAGGCCCATGCCACCAGACGTTTTAAGAGCGAGGCCGAGGCAGCAGAGATCCTCTCAATGGCCCTGCGCCGCTACTACGACGATGCTTTGGTGCGCTACAACCTCGCTTGCTACTGGTGCGTCATGGGGCGCGTCGAGGAGGCCAGAGCAATGCTGGAGACTGCGGTTAAGAAAGATGAGTCCCTGCGGGAGTTGGCGAAGACGGATGAAGATCTTGCCGCACTAAGGGGACCTTGAAGTGCGCTTTGATCGTGCCCCCATCGGGGCACTCTGCTATTCTGACCTGCTGGTGAGTCACCACCATGCTCATGTTTTGATCGTGCCCCCATCGGGGCACTCTGCTATTCCGTGGCGTCCGTGATATTGACCGAGGTCGGGTTTTGATCGTGCCCCCATCGGGGCACTCTGCTATTTCAATAAATTTGACCAGTAACCACCAGAAGATGTTTTGATCGTGCCCCCATCGGGGCACTCTGCTATTGGAATATTTTCAAATGGATTGAAGATTACTCGGTTTTGATCGTGCCCCCATCGGGGCACTCTGCTATTGGGATTTGACCGCTGACAAAGGGGCGCAACCAGTTTTGATCGTGCCCCCATCGGGGCACTCTGCTATTGGTATCGACCGGGGCAAAGACATCGCGGAGGGGTTTTGATCGTGCCCCCATCGGGGCACTCTGCTATTAATTCTCCCACCATTGCTCGGCGGCATCGTCCGTTTTGATCGTGCCCCCATCGGGGCACTCTGCTATTCAATGGTGACCTTGACCCGCCGAATCAACTCGGTTTTGATCGTGCCCCCATCGGGGCACTCTGCTATTGTGCCGACCGCTACGGTCGTGAGCGGCGATGTGTTTTGATCGTGCCCCCATCGGGGCACTCTGCTATTCGACAGTTCTAACCTGTTGGAAAGCATGCGCTTCCTAATCCCATACAATCACGAATTCTTTCAGTGATGCGACGCGTTGGGTGTTAGCTATGACCTCCGAGATAACGATCTGAGAGTCCCAGACAGTTTCCTCCATGGGGAAAAGCCGGATATCTCCCTCAATCCCGTGGGCCACGCGCCGCATGTAGCGGATGATCCTTTCGCACTCGTGGGGTTCCCCCCGATAGAGGTACACGCTGTATTGCACGCGCTGACCCCCGACGCGCTCAAATTCCTTCCGCAGGAGATTTTGGTGGCGCTGCTCAGGCACATCATACGCAAGCATCACGAGCATGGAGAATGAAAGGCTTGAAGGGGGAGTGGTGGTTGACGGCGTTTACGAAAGATTCGACCATCATGCGAATGATGGAACGAAGACGGTATTTCCCAGAGCGATAGCTGAACGGAGCTTCCAGCATCTCCGCGAAGTGACCGCCCATTCTTCGTGGTTCGTTGATGTCATCCAGATGGCGCACAACAGTGAGTTCTACCGCGCATCGAAGTGGTTCAATCAAATCACAAGCCAAGCTGGGGCGGTTTCTCCGTAACTTGTGGACGATCCCGATAGTCGGCTCCAAACCACTCGCCAGACACTGCCACTCGATAGCGTGGTAGAGGAAACCATAGCCGTAGTTGAGCGCGGCATTGAGGGGATGCAAGGGTTTGCGTTTCTCACGCTGGAATAGATCGTCGGCCAATGCGCTGAAATAACGCGGCCAAAAGTAGCGGGCATATTGGGCCTCAAGACGCAGGATGCGGCTGAAAGAGTTTTCTTTGAGTCGGGGTTTGTCGGGAAGGTGAGGATTGAAGGACCGTAGCATCTCATGTTGGTTGCAAACCTTGGTCCATAGCAAATGGCTGGCTAGATGGGTGGCTTGCTGCTGCGACAGACGGCAAAGGTTCCACAGTGCCGTGGGATTTACGTGGCGAGCCCGTTGGGCAAGAGAAAAAGTCCTCCACTTGCCCGACGTTTTGTCCCAACGGGAGAAGACGCAGGGACATTGAGTGGAAAGCTCCTCCAGCGCAGTTTGAGACCATCGGCATGATGCTGCGAAACATTGGACGCTGCCGAGGCTTTGTATGGCGATACTCTTAGTTCCAGAGATCAGCTTCCCATTGCGTGTGGAGAAATCTGCTTCTTCACCCAGCAGAATGAGGTGGTGAATCACACGCCTGAATGCAGAAGCAGCATTGCTAGAGTAGAAGCAGAGCTTGGAGCACAACTGAAGCTTGTTCTAGGCAAATCAAAAAATGTCCATTTATCCTCTGCTGACGCTGGAGGCTTGGTTTGCGCCATCTGCATTGGAAGCTGCCCATTCGATTTAATTGAGGTTACGAGAAAGAAGGTTTTTACATAAGCGTTGTCGTAACTATCGCTTATCTCTCCATTCCGATTGAGGGGAATGAGGAGTTTCATTCCTTTCTCAAAGTGGCCGACCTTTTTGGCATATGGGGGGAGTGATCCGGTCACCTGTTGCCTCCAAGTCTTGCCCGTTGTCTTGTCCTTTTTTTTCCACGCTGCTACGCCGTTTGCTGCTTTGAAAACCTTGAGGGCGCGGGGATGAGGAATAATGCGGGTATGGTATTTAACTGCATTTCCTTCCTGCGTTTTCCATACCTCCAATCGCCAGTTGGCTTCGCCTGCAACTTTAATTCCCATGGCTTGCCCCTCATGGTTACGGTGCGCAACTTGTGTCATCACCGTGCCGGGTTTGCCCGCCTTGATGGGTAGGCTTCCAACGGAAGTGCCGTCCTTGAGGCGTAGGGGCCCTGTTGCATCCGAATCCAGCCAAGAGCGCAGCACCTTAGGCGGGGGGATCTTTTCGTCGGGAATTCCCGAAGCCTTGAGAGCCTTCCAGAGGGAATGCTCGTCGCTGGCTATGCCTTCTCCTTTTTTAATGGGCTTACGAATTCGGAGAGTGCCGTCGGCCTTACGTCCATAGATGGATTTGTCGAAACGCTGCTTCTTGCTCGATGATTGGCGGGGACGCTCCACTAGACACTCATCGGCGTCCTTATCCAGCGAGGTTAGTTCAGGGCAAACAGGTAGTGCCGTCATTTCAGTAACAGCCGCGCTGGCCTCGGTAACGTGGTAGAAGATGCCTCCGTATTCGATGGTGTTGAGCCCCTTGGCAGGGGGAATGAAGCTGACCGTGATGGCGTCCCAAAGATGGTGGGTGAGGTCTGCGCGGTTTTTGCGCGGGATGGTTTGTTTCCAAGCGCGGCGGCAGACAGCGGTATGAAGTCCCGTAGGAGTGCCGATGCACTGAGCCATCTTTGTCGCATCGCCCTTGAGTCCCATCCATTGGGCAACCGAATCCCTCAATTCCCGTGCTATCTGGCTCTGGCGGGTAAGATTGCCCCAGTCGGGGCATTTGCTGCTGTCCTGCAGCGACTCAAAGATGGTGCGCTTGTTTAGTGCCCCTTCCTTGTTGACCACCCCCCACTTCATCGAGGAGCAGACCTTCAGGATTTCCTTCCAGTCCAGCGGTAGATCACCGGCCTTTGCCGCCTCGTAAGGGAGTCGCTTGCCTTTGGCTGCGTTGCATTCCCTGAATGCGAGCACAAGGTTGCGCTTTTCGCTAGTCCCGCCCATCTCGCGAGGGAAGATGTGATCGATCTCTAAAGTTGAAGCAGTGGGAGAACCGAGTGGCTTCCCGCTGTACGGACAGATGCCTCGCTGCTGCTCAAAGAGCGATACTCGCAGCATGGTCTCACCTTTGGCGTCGGCTTCGTTGATCTCGTATTTTTTGATCAACTCTTCCCTGTGTTTACGTCCCTCAAGCTGTGCTTTGCGTATTTCAAAAGCCTCCGAGGTGTTACGAGCAGCCCCGCCCACCACTTCGATGACCACAAAGTCTGGCTTGGTTTTCTTGCCCAGTGCCTTGGTGACTTCTTCGGAGGCAAAGATCCTTTGGATGCGGCCTTCGGGGCGACTATCTCCGCCGAGTAAAAACTCGACCTGAGGGGAGGTGATGATGGAGCGAAGACGATCCCGCCTTAATTTACGGTACTCCGAGAGTTGGTCGTTGATGGCCGACACCTTGGCCACAGGGGAGGTCAGTAGAGACCCGGTGATGTGAGCAGCGGCTTCCGAAGAGAGAGAAGCCCGCTTATCGAAATTGGTGCGGCGCAAACAAAGAAGGTCCTTGAGTTGATCAAAGTAATCTTTGTTGAGCGACGATCCCTTCTCCCACTTGAGTGACTGCTTCCCTGTCAGCCCCAGTGCTTGGTTGAGGGCCTCCAGAAGCGTCTTCTTGAGTTCTGGCGGGGTGGTGCGCAGGCGGGGTTGATTCTGCGCAACGGCAGCGGAGTCGGCCTTGGCAAAATCCACCTGTTGGTAGATCCACGCAGGTGTGGGGTAATGAAGGAGACCGTCGGAAGTAGCCACCCGCCTCGTTGAAAGAAAATCAAAGAGGTTGAGGACACGAATGGCCTCATCTCCTTGGAAGCCACGAGTGATGTCTGCTTTACCGAGCAGCACCGGGGCGAAGTCACATTTACCGGCCTTGCCTCGCGCATGGGCGGCGCGTTCTTCTGCGTTCTTGCGCTCATGGTTTAGAATGGCCAAGAGGCGCGGTAGCAGCTTCTCCATACGTTCCTGACCGCCAAAGAACTGGGGGTGGTTACGGCAGATCTTCTCCAGATGGCTTTGCACATGCTCACGGGGCCATGCGTTGCCGCGAAACCTCTCCCTCTTGTTGTCAGCAGACTTGGCAAGGTGACGCTTGAGGGTGGCCTCGATGCTCCGGCCTTCGCTGTTGCGGACTGCCTCCTCACAAAGCGCGGCAAAGTCCTCGGTCTGATCGTCGCTCCATTGCAAGTCCTCCGCTTGCTGTTGGAGCAATCGGGCCACCTCGCCATCGCAGTAAGCGGCCTTGAGCCAGTTCTTCGCATCAGAAAACTTCGGTGAGTCTCCCCAGAGGAAAGCTCCGTCGGACTTCAAATGGTAGGAGTAGCCACGGTGGGCAATGATGTGTCGAAGGCACTGCACTAGCGCATGGGGGCTTGCCAGTTTGCCCTCCAAGCCACGTTGGCGCTGCTCCAGCACTCTTTTGGTGATAGGAGACCACGCACCGCCTAAATGCTTCTCGCAGAACATTCGCAGCAAGAAGTCACGGCGCTTGCGCTGGGTACGACAACGGCGAGCCGACCTCATGAGACGGCGGCCCTCCAGGGCCGCCGACTCAGGCAGTGAAACCATGTAGGTCCGCTTGAAGATGACTTCAGGTCCCCGCCTTACGGCAACCCCGATGCCTTCGATCCCGATATCAATCCCCAGCACAACGGCCTCGGTATAAAAGGGGTCTTCTTTCCAGCGTTTGGTGGCGACATTTAGAGGAATCATCTTGCGTGGGGTAGGGTGGTGGGGTAATTTAAAGACAGATCAAAACCTGTGGGCCCTTCGGGGATAGTTGGCGCGAGAGCAAAGCTGCAAACCCACAACTCCGCAACGGGCCTTTCGCAGGCCCTTTTTTTTGCTGGAGGAGAGAGGGCTCATCACCGCGATTTAAGACTCACCAGCGAGAATCGGAAAGGGGATTCGGGGAAGTTTTCCTGTCTTAAGCCCAGATTTGGCTTGTCCGCATTACGGCAGCGGGGCAAGTAGGCCGACATGAGACCGCTAAGGCGTCATTTCAAGACGGTGGTGATTCTTGGTGTTACGGCGGTGCTTCTCGGTTTTTGCGCGGCGGTTTTCTTTATGCCGTCCACACCTTTTATAGACCGAAAGGCCATGCAATACTTCGGCTATAAGGACAAGTTTTTGAGCCCAGCGTGTGTGGAATCGGTCACGCCAGAGGGGGTAACTCTTGTTGGTTGGGACTTGAAACAAAGATCGGCATCAATCCTTGTGCGACTAGAGGACGCGGGAAGAATGACCGTTCTAAGAATTAAGGCAGGGAAAGCAATCGCGGAGGCCCAAAAAATCCCGAATCCCTAAATAACTGGGCGATAGCAAGTAGGGTGAAGTAGTAAGGATCGGGAATCAATCGGGGCTTGTAGCGATGGTTATGTGGGTGCAAACGATACATATGCGGTGGTTCGTTTACCTAACTCTGAGTCTAAGCTCGGCTCTGCCTGAGATGGTGGTCGCTCAGACGCTGAGGCTACCAAATCCTCTCCCCGCTGGTGGCGAGACCTTTGTTGATCCTGTTTACGACTCCCATGACGCGTCTCGCTTATACATCACGCACAAAACTGGAGTTGCATCAGTACGCATAGCGCATCTACCAGATACTCTCCAGCAGAAGCTAGGCTATAGTGCCAATAATGCTCAGGTTGCCGAATCGGCCTTTGCAAAGCGACAAGCAGAGGCTGAGGCTCAGCAGGCCATTGAGTTCGATAACTATCTGAAACAGCTTAAAGCGGCTGAGCGCAAGAGGGAGGAAGCTTTTCGGAAAGCAGCGCCCACCTACGCGGTAACGTTCACCAGATCCAAAACGCCTCGATCTTATTCAAGTCCCCCGAGCAGTCCCCCTAGAAAACTCACCTACAAAGAGAAACAGGCGCAAGCGAGACTAGATTACTATCAGGGGATGAGTGGATCTATGGACAGACCTTCAGCCATGGCTTCTCGCGAAGAGAAAGAAGCTTATACCGCTCAAGAGGTGGGTAGGGGAAACCTTCCATCATCCGAGCTCCCCGAGGCCTACGGCGGCAGGCCAAAACGTGGAACGCAACGGTCACGCCAGACGCAATTAAACGATGATGCCCAAGTAACAAGAACGCGGGGAGGTGTGCCTTCTGACCCGTCGATATTTCCAGCACCGAACAATATTTCGCCGACCCCTGTCGCTCCAAGATTTATCAACACCCACGACTCTGCTGGCAATTTTCACACTGGCTGGGTTCAGCCAACAGGGTTTTACAATGGAACCGTGCACTCTCCAAGAGGGGGTGCTGGCCACGTTACTGGCCACGTAAGCCCAAGCGGCTCATTTCAAGGCACTGATAACCACGGTAGTTTTTACAATGGCTACTAGGGACTGCTACTCCTTTGACTGCCCACAGGGTCCGAAGCGTTAGAAGCGCTTAATGCAGGACTCAGTTGGAATTCGGTCCCTGATCATCAAACAGCCGGGGTGAAGCCGGTTGCTCTCGCGGTCAACTGGAAATATCAATCTTTTCGCGGGGGATGGATGTCGCTGTGCCGTTTTACGGTTTTGGACAAGCGTTACATCCTGACCACAGAGTAAATCTCTCTTACTGGTAGGTATATTATGGGGAAGAGGCGGGGGGGCATTTCTTGGTAAGCCGCTTAATAATGGCGGGGCGACTGGCCCAGCCCCGCCTAAAGCTCCTCCCACTCCAATCCCGTTGGAAAACCCATTTCCTTGGCCTTCTTTTCAACCACCTCACCAATCATTTCCTGCCACTTGTCCTTATTTCTTCGAAATTTCACCGAAAACCCGTCGTGCTGAAACAATACCACCTGAAAATCCTCCGTGGTTCTGGCCATTTCCACCACTGGCACCAGTAGCTCCATCTCCGCAGTCTGTGCTGCTTGGGCCATCACCGAAGCCACCGACCTCTGCCCTCTCTTGATCCAGTTCCCCAGACAGTCCTCCATGCCATCATCCCGTGTAATCTGCCATCGGGCCTCCTCACGCTTCTCTAGAATCTCCTTAACTATGGGATGTTCTGTAATTACCGACATATCCCGTTTGATTTGGCTTTTCCTCAACGCCTCCTCCAGCAATTTGGCGATAATCACCCGCTTCCGCTGATACCAGACAGCGTAGAGATTATTCTTAAAGGCCCCCTTGGCCTTGCCTTTCTCAACGGGAGCAATGTCAAAGTATTCGTAGAAGGTTTCCCAAACATCCACCTCATCTTCCAGCCATGTGAGGATCTTGTCCGCTCCCCAGATTTTCGCGTTGATCGCCAGTTGGGCGGTGCGCAAATCCGCTTCCACCCATCCTCTGGTGTAAGCTTTTCTGATGTCTTTCTTCAGCGAGGCAATATTCATCCCTGCAGGATAGATGCGAGGGCTGTGGCCCAAGTCCGACGGGAAATAGTAGGGCTGCGGGCTTCTCCTGATCTCTTCCAGAATCCGAAGCTCACGCTCAATCTTGTGGTCTGCATCGACCTCCAGTGATTTGGCCTTCTCCACGGCGTGGGCGTAGTTGCTGCGCAGAATCTGCTGAAAGGGTCGCGGGTTGCTGTGGTTGAGGTAATCCAGAATATTTCGGGCTGATTCCGAGATGACCAACGTCTTTTCCTCCTCATGCTTATCTTGCCGTCTTTTTAGCTTCCATGCTTCGTGTGCAGGTTTGCTCCACTTAAGGCCGCCGCAGAAGAAAACCTCTCGCTTGTCCTCGGCTCGCTGCTTCCTCCATGCAGCCTCATATTCGGGGGGCAGAACGAACTTCGTAATTTGTCGGCACTTGCTCGTCGCTTTGCTTGCCGATTTCTTGGCCTCCGACCATTGGAAGGTGTCCGGCGTCATCACTTGGTTCTGAAACCACCAAAGAAGCGGGATTGCACTGTAGTTCCTTGCTTTGCCACCCCTGATCTTCGCGCCTTCGATACGGGCTAGGGTGGTTTGCGTGATGGGAAGATGTCCTGTGCGCTCATCGGGCACCGCATGGAACAGGATGTATTCCAGTAACTGCCAACGAGCAGGGTTGTGGTACAGGCCCCGAAATGTCTTTCGCGTAAGCTGGTAGAACTCTCGGCTAACCCCCACAGGTGTGTATGCCTTCCTCGCGAATTGGTTTCGCAGCGCAACCTTGTTTGTTATTACGAGGCTCGTCTTGAGATAGCTCCTGACATCGCCCCGCAGCCCTTTGAGGCGGGGGTCTTTAAGGCCAACCTCATCCCAGCCACCATCGGCGTTGGGCACTAGATAGGTATCAGGTGCTTCCTCACTCATGAATCTATTGGCTGGGTGCGGGGTCTCGTTTGCAACGATCATAGGCTTTGAGCGGGAAGTCCTGTGGAGCGTTTTTTTCCTTTTCCGCACTCGCTTCGCATTCACGGCAACAAAACGGCTCTAGGAGCCTGTGCTTGAATTCCGTGGCTTGCGAAAAGGGTGGGAAATTCACGATCCACGATCTAACCCCCGGATGATGGCCCGCAACTTTCGCTCAGTGCCATCAAAGGCCCACAAAGTGATGTGGTCTCCGATGACGGCATAGCCTACCTTCCGCAAGCATTTGAGTGTCCGCAGGTAGGATGAGACGGCTTGGCTACGGCTCTGAAGCCAGTAACTGCCGCGCCCCACGGCCCAGTATTCAAAGGGTAGGGTGGTCTTCATCGCGGTAGGTTCAGTATGAAGTTCTCTAAAGAGTTCGGCCCCCGCAGCTTGATCAGGCGGATTCCCCGTTTGGACTTCGCAGAGGACTTGAAGAGTCTGCTCTCGACGGCTGGGCTATCGCCTAAAACCAATTGATTTATAGAGCTTCTTGTGAGCCCCGCAATTCGCTGGCCCGCCTTGGGAAGCCTACCCCAATCGTTCAGCGAATCGACTGCTGCGGCAGCGTCGGTGCTGTTGATCTCCAAAATCATCTAGGAGATTAGAGCATGAAATGCACAAAGCGTTTTACCCATCAAAGCGGTTTATACATCATTGATGTATGCCCCGAAAAAAGAGCCCCCTTGCTCCACCTACCAAGTATGGAGTGAACAAAGCGTTGGTTGCTGTCCGTAATGCGACGGGAAAGCCTCAGGCAGAGTTTGGCAACGCCGTGGGCATCAATCAGTCCACCATTCAAAGGTCTGAAGAGGGCAAGAGACAACTAACTACCAAGGAGGCTGAGGCCATCATGGCCTACACGGGTGCCGACTATTTGTCCTTAATTGAGGGGAAGGCGGCTAAAGGGATTGATGGAAGCGACTACACGAAAGACTTGTTCAGGCGATGGCGTATGCGCTGGGTAGATCCCAAGGCGGTTGATCTCGCGGCGCACCGTTTAGGCCGATTTGTCGAAGAGTTGGTGAGAGCCTCTCTGGGCGAAGCGATTAAAAAGCGAGATGTTCGCGGCACAAACCCTGCGAGGTATAGGCACTTTGTTGGAAGGCTCGGCGCGTTCCTCACGGAGATAGCCGAGGAATACGACCTAAAGATACAAGCCAACAAGAGCCTGATGAGACGTTGGGAGTCGGCAGAGATAGCCTACATGAACGTGGAGGAGCTTGAGGATGCACTTGGGATTCAGCGGGATGGGGGCGCGGTTGTCGGATGGAACTTCAAAGAAGCTGACAAGCACCGTTCAAGCGAGCGTCGCTTCAAGGTGACTATGACCTACCAACCCATGTGGAATTCAATGACGGGAGTTAAGTCAATTGATGGGAAGCAGGTTGTTGCCGACGTTCACTTGGTTGATCTCTTGACAGTGCGGGCCCAGTTGCCGTGGATCAAATCAAGCAGCAAAAAACCATTGATTGCCTCTGTGATTCGCGGGTTTTACGCCGATTTAGAAGGCAACCGCGAAGCGACCTTGGTGGTGCCTTTGGGCGAAGACTTCCCCGAGATGTTCAATGGAAAAGGAAAAGGCGTTAAAGCAGGGTGGAAATCTAAGTTTTTGGCAGATCCTGCTTCGCTGAGGCGTCCTACTTCTTCAACCCCGAAAGCAACTTAGCCTGAGCCTTCCTGAGGACTTCAACGTCCTGCTTGGTATAGCGGCGGTTCACCTCGATGTTTTCGTGGCCCACAAGGCGCATGCGCACATCCTCAGGAATGCCTGCATTTGCCAAGGCTGAGACAGCCGTATGGCGTAGGGAGTGGAAGCTCTTGCCGCAGATCCGCCGCCCCTTGGACTTGCCCTCGGCCTTGCTATCCGGGTCGGTGTTCTGCTTCGGCCTGAGTTCGACGCGGTCAATGCCTGCCGCCTCCATGATGCGGTTGAAACGACTGCTCGCCCCATTGGCCCCGCCTGACTTCATCTTCGCCAAGGTTGGCAGCACGTAGGCATCGGGAGCCTTGCTGGTAGTCGGCAGATCGAGGATGGCATTTTCCACCTGATCGGGGAGGGGAACCACGATAGTGCGGGCCTTCTTGGTGCGGGCCTGCTTCTGCGGGGTAACCGTCGCGGTGTGGGCTGTGAAGTCCAAGTTGCTCCACTTGATCTTCAGAACGTCCTGCAAGCGCATGCCTGTGAAGAGTCCAAGGAGGATGGCGGTCTTCCATTCCTTTTGCTCCTTGGTGGTCGCCAGCAGCGCGTCGATCTCGGTGCGCGTGAAGACATGCTTGGTCTCGCCGTCGTTGGGCGCGGCCTCGCAGCCTTCGGCGGGGTTCGATGTGATGTAGCCCCTGCGCTTTGCCGTGTTGAACGCGGCTCGCAGGGCCTTGAGTTCGACGTTCACACTGGTGCCAGCTTTGCCGCTTTGAAGCTCGGCAGCTTTGAACTTCTCAACATCTTCTACACGCAAAGCGGTCAGGGGCGCCGTAGCCCGCTTACCGAGGAAGATGATGAAGTCCTCTGCAATCTTGGAGTAACGCTCATAGGTGGTCTCGGCGCGGCCCTCCTTCTTGGTCTCCAGCCAATACTTGAGCCAAGAGGCAACGCTGTAGGTTTGCAGGGGCGAACCAGTGCTGGTCTCAGTAAGCTTGGAAATCAATTTGATGGCATGGCCTTCCGAGAGTTCACGCCGGTAGGCCATCTGAGCGGCCTTCTCGTAGTCGTTGGCGTATTCCAGCGCGGCGACCTTGCTCGCAACGTCTTTGCTACGCTTGATACTTGTGCTAATAGATTGCCATGCACCGTCACTACCGCGCACCCGCGCCCACCAGTTCTTGCTGTTCTTTCGTTTGTAGAGGGAAGCCATCCCTCCAAGGTAAATGTAGCAAATAGTGTAGCAAGAACTAATCGTCATGGAGCATCAAGATCGTCGTATAATCCTTATTAACAGAGAGAAACGAAAGCCTCTCTTTTGCTGAATCGTGTCGGGGGTTCGATTCCCTCCCTAGCCACCTCTTTCGACAAACATCGTGCCAATAAGAGTTACGACAGATGGCGACACGCCATTGAGCCGGCACATGCATTGGCGGTTGGCCGCGGTGATGGTGTCGGTGCAATTGCTAGATGCAGCGGTGACGGCGAAACTTT
>Ga0247843_1007467_pt1 | contig 13414 bp, 13 predicted proteins | sample LaCruzMarch2017__FD_192420 | JGI IMG/M metagenome (GOLD analysis project Ga0247843, IMG submission 192420) | Freshwater microbial communities from meromictic Lake La Cruz, Castile-La Mancha, Spain - LaCruzMarch2017_8m | ecosystem: Environmental > Aquatic > Freshwater > Lake | place: Spain...
CAATACTCTGTTGAAAAGGATGAAACATTTATCCGAGGGTTTTTGGGAAGAATGCTGTTTTCAGGTGAAGAAACCTTAAAATCATGTAAGGTTCTTTCGGGAGGAGAAAAAGTGAGATGTATGCTTTCTAAGCTTATGCTACAGAACCCTAATCTTATTATATTGGATGAACCTACCAATCACCTCGACCTGGAATCCATTACAGCTTTAAATAATGGCCTCAAAAACTTTGAAGGCACCATCATGTTCACCAGCAGGGATCATACCATCGTGCAAACCATTGCAACACGGGTTATAGAAATTACACCAAATGGAATGATTGATAAAGTGTCCGATTATGACGATTATTTGGAGAATAGTGAAGTTGCACAGCGAAAATCCGAATTATACAATTCCCTAATAACTATTTAAACCGCCTTAATAAATATAAAATAAATGAAAATAAAATTAGTAACATTAGCCGTGATAATAACCGCACTGGGGATTGTATCATGCTCAAAGGAAAAAACAGGTAAATCACCAAAAAACCCGGTATTGAAATCAAAGATTGATAGCCTGAGTTATGCTTTGGGATCGTTAGTTGGCCAAGACTTAAAAAGTGGAGGATTTTCCGAATTAAATTATGACGTAATGAACGCAGCTATGCAACGTGCATTGAATGGAGATTCTTTATCCATGGATAAAATGCAATCGACTATGATTTTGCAAAATTTTGCTAAAGGTGAAATGCAAAAGAAATCAGGTGAAAGTGAAAAAGCTGCCGCAGATTTTTTGATGAAGAATAAATCGGCTGCTGGTGTCGTTACAACCTCCTCAGGATTACAATATAAAATAGTTAAAGCAGGAACAGGGGCAACTCCATCCGATACCCAAAAGGTTAAGGTTCATTATGTGGGCAAATTGGTAGACGGAAAAGTATTTGATAGTTCAGTTGAAAGAGGTGAGCCTGCAGTATTTCAGGTAAACGCTGTGATTCCAGGATGGACAGAAGCATTGAAACTTATGACGGTTGGTTCCAAATGGGAGCTATTTATTCCTCCAGCTTTGGGTTATGGTCCTGATGGAACACAAGGGATACCAGGTAACAGCTTACTTATATTTGAAGTAGAGTTATTGGGAATAGAAAAATAAGAGATATATCATAAAAACAGTGGAAGGCCTGCGATGGATATCGCAGGCTTTTTTATGGAAGGTCAATTCAAATATTTAATTAAGTTTGTGCAAATTTTTAACGACGTGAAAAAGAACATAACCTATACCCTTGCCTTATTAACCATTACTATTGCAGCACAAGCGCAGAACAAAGTGGTAGACAAGCCTAAATTAGTAACGAATATGGATAGTGTAAGCTATGCTTTAGGTTTATTAATAGGTGTCGATTTAAAAAGTAGCGGTTTTGAATCCATTAATTTCAAAACAATGAGTGATGCTATGCAAAAATCAATGAAAGGTGACTCCCTCCCAATGGATAAGATGGCTGCCACAAACATTTTACAAAATTTTGGCAACGCCGAAATGAAAAAGAAGTCGGCTGTAAACGAAGCGGCTGCCAAGGTTTTTTTGAGTAACAATAAAAAAAACCAAGGCGTTACAGAAACAGCTTCAGGACTGCAATATAAAGTGTTAACCATGGGTATGGGATCTAAACCGGCGATGGGGCAAAAGGTAAAGGTTCATTACACCGGTAAGTTACTGGATGGAAAAATATTTGATAGCTCGGTTCAAAGAGGTGAACCAGCAGTGTTTGGAGTGGATCAGGTTATTCCCGGATGGACGGAATCATTGTTATTAATGACAGTCGGTTCGAAATGGGAGTTATACATTCCCTCTAATCTTGCTTACGGCCCATCAGGTACTCAAGGCATTCCCGGAGGTAGCTTATTAATATTCGAAGTGGAATTATTAGGGATAGAATAAGCTATCCTAAAGCCATACCATAGGATTAGCCCATACTAGCCATAGTATGGGCTTTTTTTATGCATTCTATTAGTGATGTGAGAATGATGTAACACTTAGGTATAATTATACAACGCCTTTATGGGTTAACGGTTCTATGTTTACACCCTAAATAAAACACAATTTAAACCCTAAAAATTATGAAAACTAAATCTCCACTAATCCTAATTCTACTTCTTTCCGTATGTCTTTCTATGGTGTCTTGCGTTTCGAAAAAAAAGTACAGAAGTTCACGGGATATGATCAGCAAATTGCAATCGGACAGTATGAACACCCATGGACAGCTAAAAGATTGTTATGTACAGGTGCAGAAACTTGAAGGCGATAAGGCAGCCTTACAGGATGCCAATTCCAGTGTTCAGGATGAATTAATGAGCGTTTCGTCTCAATCCAAAATGACTATCGCCGATCAGGCCAAAAGACTAAAGAGTCTTCAAGGCCTTATACAGGCGCAGCGAGATGTTATGTTAAACCTTAAAAAATCAATTGCGGATGCCTTGGTAGGCTTTAAAGCAGATGAATTAGCCGTTTACATTAAAGACGGAAAAGTATACGTATCTTTAGAAGAGAAATTGCTCTTCAAATCCGGAAGTGCGGTTGTGGATCCTAAAGGCAAGGAGGCACTTCAAAAGCTTGCAACTGTGTTGAATAATACGAAAGATATTGCCGTTCTAATTGAAGGACATACCGATAATAAACCCATTAAAACCGCAAAATTTGAAGACAACTGGACACTAAGTTCGGAGAGATCTTTGTCGATTGTAAGACTATTGACCAAGGATTATGGGTTCGATTCAAAACGCATTACAGCATCCGGACGAGGTGAATTTCATCCCGTAGCTTCTAATGATACGGATGAAACACGTGCTGCAAACAGAAGAACAGAAATAATCCTCACTCCTAATCTTATGGAGCTTTACAAACTACTTGACTTATAAAAAAGATATATTGAAAAAGGTAATAATTGTATTGGCAGTCAATTTTCTCATATTACTAATAATTCTATTTGCCCTAAACAAAAATATTTAGGAACGACTTAGGAACATTATTTAATCAAAAGCAGAATGCGATATTTAACACAAATTATTACACTAATTGCCTTGGTTACGGTTTCATGCAGTCACACCAAAAAACCCGTTAGTAACTCCAAAGATTCGGTTTTATTGGCCTCCGGTAAAAGTTTAACATGGATTGTTGATCCAAAGGCATCGTTGATAAACTGGAAAGGCACTAAGCCTACCGGTTCTCACGAAGGAACTATTACCATTGCAGAGGGCTTTTTGTCTACCGAAAATAACCTTATCACTTCGGGGAACTTTACTATCGATATGTCTACCATTACTGAAACAACCAATTCGGATAAGCCAGAGGGACAAGCAAAATTAATCGCTCATTTAAAGAGTCCGGATTTTTTTAACATAGATTCCTTTCCAACGTCTACTTTTTCGATAACTAAAATAGAAGGCCATAAAATTTATGGCAACTTGCTCATCAAAAACATTACGCGAGAAGTGATGTTTGATGCGATTACCAAAATAGAAGATGCTACGCTAACAGCCACTTCGGAATTTGATATTAACAGAACAGATTGGGGCGTGAATTACAATTCAGGTAAATTTATTAAAGATAAGATTGCCAATAAAGTTATCCGTGATAGAATTAACTATCGCGTGAAATTGGTAGCTTACAAGAAATAGAAACTACTACTTTTTATCATAGCAACAATCCCGGAAAGAACTTTTTTTCCGGGACTTTTTTTAAAATCTCATACCTAAACTGTTTTAGGCTTTTTAAGGTATTTCGAGGCTTAAAGATAGGATTGGAAAGGAATACAGGTAATGCGTAATCCTACTTACTTATTAAGGTAATTAATATCAAGGATGTACAAATACCATAGGCAAACCTTAGCCGTTAATGCACCAGCAACTTTTGGAAATTTCCATTGTTTGAACGCATAAAGTACATTCCTTTTGGCCAGGAATCCACCACCTTTATATCCTTATCCAAAGGTTCTAAGTGCATAAGCATCATTTCCTGTCCCACCATATTGTAAACATGTATTTGTTGGGTTTCGTTAATTCTGTTTTCAATAGTAAACGATGTGTTGGCCGGATTAGGGAATACTTTAAAAGTAGGGTTCCCTAAATCTTTTATCACAGGATAATCTTCCACGCGTCTTACCATGGCTATATTCGTTATAATTGGTTCGTTATAATCGAAATAAATATAGGCTTTATTCTGGATACTATCCCCCACGCCCAAATTCGCAATTAATTTTGCTTCAAAAATTATATAACCCTGGCTTTCCTTCTCATTTATGTTCTTGGGCAATAAGTTGATATTGTCGAATACCCATGTCACTATATTTTCCCTTAGGGATACGCTGTATGCATGGCTGCAACCAACCATTTGGAATTCATATACCGGAATGCTTGTGTCTAAGGTGTCTACAACCGTTACTCTACGAGCATCATCATTCCCCAAATTTTGAAAATCAATATAGTAACGAATGGTTTTCAGGTTCGTTGTTATCTTACCATTTGGTTCACAAAATTTAGAATTAGGATCATAACTGTACGTCATCTTTTGAACAATACTATCTTGATTTCCCGAAGAATCTTCCGGTGAATTTGTTTCCAAGGTAAGATAATGCTTCACAATTTGATCGTATTTAAACGCGGTATTTGGATAAACAACTTCTAGATTTACTGTGGCCGGTTTATTCTGCCCAATATTCGTGAGGTCGTAAGTGAGAATTTGACCCGATTTATTGGTGTACGGAGGGTTGGATGAAATCAATATGGTATTTGAATCTAACTTAATTGTAACCCGTGCATTAGAATTATTCAGATCACAGTCTCTGTTAAACACATTTACACTCAGGGGAATGGTATCAAGGATTCGCGCTTTGGCTTTTGCTATTCCTTTAATAATTAAATTTCGTTGAAACGAGGTGAGTTGTTGTAAAGGAAAATTAAGGGTTTGTTTCTTTAATGACCTCGAATTGTTATCACATTTTAAGGCAGCAGAAAAAGGAAGCTTGAGGCAATTATTAAAATTGGTATTAAGCAATTCGAACTCCGCATCATTATAGTGAGGCACGGCTATGGCAAAATACCCTGTAGAACTAATATAGGGAGCATTGGTTACTTTATTGAGTACTGTGCATTGTGGAACCAGAGACTCATCGCTATCTTTTATGTAGTTTTTATTTTTATCGTAAAACACATTTATAAATACCGAATCAAATTCGATGCTTCTGTCTAGATCATAATTTAACTCCACTACCCTATCATATTTTTTTTCTTTATAGATAAGGAGGGTATTGGTTCGGTAAAATATTCTTTCTTTTTTTCTAGTGGTTATCAATTCGTTGTTGGGTAGTTCCAAACTTTTCGATTCATAGTTGAGGGTAAGAAATCCTTTTTTAATATCGAGCGTATAAATACCGGTGATGTAGCTATTGTTTGATAATTTAGAATCCATAGAAAGAATAATCCCCATTTTGGAGCTAACTATACTTAACGGAGCACTTAATTTGATATTTGCCTTAATAACCGCGGCCTTATTTGTTCTGCCATCAAAAAGCAATAGTGAATCCGAGCCCGGTTTTGTGATTACCCAATATGGCCCTTCCACATAGGTTATACCCGAATATGGAAAATGAAATTTATTTAAATCCAAGAGAGGTAATATTTCTTTTTGATAAACATATTTCAATACCTCGTTTCTACCATTTAGGATCATTATGGTATCTCCGGTAGCACTTGCCGATACCGTTATTTCTTTTGAGGTAATGAATTTGCCTCCCCCTACTACTTCCCATTTCCCATCGTATAGCACCGAATTCAATACTGTTTTGGTTGATCCATTGCTTAGAATAGTTTCGAATTGCCCAAGAATAAGTAATTTTCCGTCTTTAAGTATTTCTATATCCAACACTCGTCCATTTCCAAAATCACCTATAATACTGTATTTGTTTCGGTCTTCGGTAATGGAATAAAGCCCGGTCTTGTAATTTTTAGTTAAAGGGTCAAATAGTCTTGCAAATAGAAAAAGTTCTCCATTTTTATAGATACATTTCACATGATTGTTGCTTGGAAGTCTTTGAGCGGCTAATCGGTTTATGTTTCTCCATGTTTTTGAAACAGAATTATACCGGTCTATTATTAAGGAATCGGGAAAAGACTTTTTATAATAAACAACCGTTGGGTTTCCATCCTCATCGGTGCAAAACGACTCAACATTTTGGTTTATCCCCTTTCCTAATGCCCCTAGATTATGAATTAATTGGCTGGATTGAGCCAAAGCAGGACACAAACCGGCTAAAAGCATGACGAAGGTTATGGTTATGTTTTTCATATGCTTCATATTTTGTATTTAAGGATTAAGTTGATTGAATAACCATTTAACGTATTGTTGATGCTGCCATTCCCTACATTATATTTCATGGCGTTGGATTGCCATTGTGTTTCGGCACCTAACCACCACGATTTTTTGAGGTGGGTGCAATATTGCATACCAGTGTTGAAGCCGGCATTAAACGGGCGATATTTCGATCTATCCAGGGAAGACACTTCGGGTGCCCCTTCATTAATAGAAACAATTTTTCCTTTGGCGCCAACCAGAGAACTAAAATTAGCCCCTGCGGAAAGAATGACTTCATTTTTTGCATTAATAGGAATGGAGTAATTCAACCGCAGAGGGATAATGATATAGGTAGTGATGTTAGTAGAGTTAGATTGGAAATCCAATGGGTTGCTGTTAGAAATATATCCTGTAATGGTTCCATCGGCTTCCCTAAAGGCAATGTCCTTCCATTGATAGTGAATGTTTACCGGTGTACTGATCTTTAATACCTGTATTCCACTGTTTATGCCTAAATGTAATCCAGGTAAAAGGTTATAGTCTAATCCAAAATTGACAAAAGTGGTTTTATGATTTTTATTGCTTTCTTCAAATAGTTGTCGTGTATCCTTATGAAGTTTCTCGCTGTTGGAAATATTAGAAACTTTGACATTCATTTTGCTGTAACCGGTAGAGAGTGAGAATGCAAATTTGGAAGAGGTTTTAGGGCCTTTTTCTTTCTCCATTTCATTTTTGTTTTTAAGGGCCTTGCCCGAAAGGGGGAGGTCGCCCACAATCGTAATAGCCGAATCAACAGAATTGGTGTTGGTTGCCTCTGGCATTGTATTATTTTGGTTGATTTCCAAATCTGTATTAAAGGCGAGTTTCAAGGTATCGCTTTTAGTAGAATGGGATAATGTGTCTTTTGCAAGTCCCAAAACAATAGGTTGAGAGGTTTCTTCAGGCGTATATTGTTTGTTTTTTGGAATTCTTATAGCTGAAAAAGAAGTATAGTTATTATGTTTTTTAGTGCTTGATGATGACGAATTATCGTTTTTTAAGCTATGAATAAATGGGGTGGATTCATTTTCTGATTTAAAAATAAAATTTCCCTCCGGATTGGAATTAACCCATTGAATACCCCCTTTTTTATGGTTCGATTGTAAGACATAATTCATGGTAAGGAGGTATGTTATTCCGGAAGTAAAAAATACCAGAAGAAAGATAAGTAATAATGGAATATATCTCCTCCAGGATCTCTTTTGCACTATGGCCCCTTCCAGCCTCAACCACTGTGCCTCGTTCAGAGGCTCTTCGTGATCATTAAATGCATTTCTAAGTGCATTTTGAAGGTTATTTTTGGTGTTCATTTCTGGTTATATTAGTGTTTATTATCGTTGATAAAACTTTTTTTGCTCTGCTTAATTGAACCCTTGAGGCCTCTTCACTGATTCCCAACTGGGATGCAATTTCTTTATGACTCATTTCTTCAATTACAAATAAATTGATAATTACCTGTTGATTCACGGGCATGGTTTTTAGCATTTTCATGGCCGTTTCTGCTTCAAGGCTAATTTCTATAGGGATATCATTGTCGGCAATTTCCTTGTCGTAATCGGAGATATGGCCCAAAAACAATGTTTTTTTCTTCTTTCTTAAAAAGTCGAGGGCTGTATTAATCCCAATTCTTGTTATCCATGTTTTAAAAGAACTTTCGTATTTAAAATTTCGGATATGGTTAAATACCTTGATAAGGGTATCGTGAAATATTTCTTCAGCATCTTCTCTATTGCCTGCATAACGCATGCACAAACCCATAAGCTGTGGACCATAAGATTCATAAATCAATCTTTGTGCCTTAATATCGCCTTTTGAGCATGCTTTTATAAGAGTTCTTTCATCCAAAAAAATGTTCTTATTACCTGATTAGACGCTGAATATAAATTAAGTGTTACAAGGTAAGGTTTTTTTATAAAACCAAAACCTACTAGTAGTTTACGATTCAAAAGAGTGGTGTCTTTTGATTCTAAATTACATGTCCGTCCGAATGATTCATTTTTCAACCGTGGCTTACTTTTTTAAATCATCTATTTTATAAATGAAAAAAACTCCAATCTAACTACCAAAAATGCTAAAACCCAGTAAAACAGCGCTCCGTAACTCTTTTTGATAGCTTTTTTGACCTTTTCCATCGCTTTATTAAGTCGGGGAGACCTTGTTTAACCTAACCAATGAATACAAAACATCAGAAAACCTTTGCCCGGAGGTAGTAAACAGTTATAAACCTTAGCAGAGGATGAATTCAAGCTAATACTCCGATTAAAACTTGTACGGAGGGTGATATTGCTGTAAAACAAGGATTTTTGACCTGATTTAAGGATATTTTTACGTAAAAGGTCAGTTTTTGACCTGTAATTATATGATTTGCTTTACCAGGAAGTGTTAATTTGCATGACAACAAATTTGCTTTTCTCCTTTTGGCAAGGGGATGTGGATTGATTTTTATTTTTTATTGAAAGCCAACCGATGCATATGCGTTTTTTTGTAAAACTAAATAATGGTAAAAGGAGTTAACTATTCAACATAGCAGATGTTTGATTTATTCATTCAAAATATTTCACAAACGATAGACCTTTCGGATGCTGATATTGAAGTTTTCAGAGCCAATTTACTATCGAAAAAATTAAAGAAACGCCAGTTTTTCGTTCAAGAGGGCAATAATAGCTCCTATACGGCCTATGTAACACAAGGTTGTCTTCGCACCTATACGATAGATAGTTATGGCGTAGAGCATGTATTTCAATTTGCCATCGAAGGTTGGTGGGTAAGTGATATGTATAGCTTTTTGACAGGTGAACCTGCACAATATAACATTGAGGCTTTGGAAGATTGTGAATTACTATTAATGGACAAGGAGGGAAGTGAAAACATCATGAACCTGGTACCTAAATTCGAACGGTTTATGAGGTTATTGCTTGAAAAAAACTACGTTGCCACCCAACGTAGGGTAAATGCTTTATTGGGTAACTCGGCCGAACAAAGGTACTTGACCTTTATAAAAACGTATCCAAAAATTGTGCAAAGGGTACCACAACACATGATAGCCTCATACCTAGGAATTACCCCGGAAACATTGAGCAGAATAAGGAAACAGTTAAAAGGGTATTGAGTTAGAGTTGGTTCATCACCGAATTAAAGTGAATTCTATGAGTTCAGAATTCATTGGGAGTGATGGAAAGAAAAGAGCAATGTTCCGGGATTAACCTTAATTGTAATTAATGAATAAGATTATTTCCCGGAGCATGCGGTGCTTGAAGAAATTTCTAAATATTGGGAGATAATTAAAGAATAAGAATTTTAGTTTTGAGCGTGTAAGCCCACGTTATTTCCTTCGGTATCAATAATAAAGGCCATACAACCAATTTCAGGACTGATTTCCATACGTGGCATAGTAACTTTTCCACCGGCTGCTTCTACTTTATCAAGCACGGTTTGAATCATTGGGTCGGCATTTAGATAAATGATGCTACCTTCCATGGATGGTTTGTGGTTTTCACTTTGAGCTAAGGCACCAGATGCTTTCCCGTTTCCAGGATCATTTGGAAAACTAATCATTTTCATTCCCATCATTTCTTGCATAGGATCCATTTGAATGTCAAGGATGGTTTCATAAAAGTTTTTTGCTCTTTCAAGATCGGTCGCTGGTATTTCAAACCAGTTTAAAGAATTTGTGTTTTTATCCATTTTGTTATTAATTGAAATTCGAAAATAAGTTTATATAGAATGAACGTATATTAATATTTTGTTAAAAAATTTGGAGAAATAGTCCAAACCTAGCCCAATCCACCGCCCACTGAATGAATCGACCAAAGAAGTCGATTGATTTACCAATGATAGAAAACGATTAAATAAGATAATGTCAGCGATTAATAAACGCTGAATAATTAGCTATCTATGCATTATCTCAAGGCGGTTTTTCATCCTTTGATTCGTTAGAATATAAGCTGTAAACGTATTATTTTTATTTGAGGTAATAATTTCGGGGAAGAATGCCGAAGAGAATATACCCGTAAATATGTCAATATGATTCTCTTTAATGGCCGAACCAATATCAACGGAATAGAAGTAGCCATCATGTACTAAAGAATCGGTTCCTGAAATGGCAAATTTTCGGTTGGATAAAGCAGGAATATAAATAACTGATCCTATGGGGATAAACTGGGGGTCGACTGCAATGCTTTTAAAGGGTACGAGTTGGTATCCATTTACACCATCTCCAAATTTACCTTTGGCAGGAATCCATAATGTACGGTTCAGCTTGTCAATATTAAGCAAAGGGTTATTTATGCATTTACTGCAATCTACCAATGGACTTGTATTTAGTCCGCCGTAATTTAGGACTATCCTGTTTTGAGCACTATCAATTATGGACATGGTACCTTCAATGGCGGCTTTGCAAAAGGCACAGGTGTCGATGGATAGTTTTAAAGAGCTTATTCCTTCACCCTTAAGAATCACTCCGGGTTTTTGATAAATAACGTCAGTATTATAAATATAATACTGGGTGGCCCATACTTCTATTTTTAAAGAACTCGTATCCTTCCAATCCTTTTCTGCAATAAGAGATTGAGAAATACCTTCGAATGCATGCAATAAGAAGAATAGAATAGTACTGGAGGTATACACTCGTTTCATATTAAAACCTCGTGTAAAAATAAAGAAATTTAATTCGAAAGGATTTGTAGTAAAAAAAATCAACCTGTCATTAACCTGGCAGTGTACCAAATTAATTAACAGGTTGTAGTAGTTTAGTACCCGTGGGGAATTAAGATTTTAACGACCGCTTCTTTGTGTATTAAAGGCATGGTCTTTAATGGCGTCTGCTTTTTCAACCAGAGACGTTGGGGCATTTTTTCCAAGAAGTTCTTCCCCTTTGGTCATTAAATTGTCCTTCAGTCCATCAAGGTCTTTTTTACCTCTACTGGCCAACTTGCTGCGTGTTTCGCTTCCTTTGGCAGGTGCGAATAACATTCCTACTGCGGCTCCTACTGCGGCTCCGGCTAATACTGCGCCTATAATAGAGGCGGGTTTCATTTTATTTTTAATTGGTTCCATACGTAATAATTTGATATTCCTGTTATACTGTTTTTGAGTTGTCATTAAATTAATTGGCTTTCATGTGAAATTCTTTTTTATCGTCGCCATCCATATAGTAATACCACATCCGTTTTTCTTCCAATTTTAATAAGGTGATGGTTTGGTTGGATTGATTCAGGGCACCAACAATCTTAATGTCTTGATCATTGCCATCAAAAGACCACTCGCCTGTGCCAGAAATATTCTCCCAAACATAGGAGTAGTCTCCATTTTTGGTAAATGTTTCGAGGTAGCCGTTATAATATGAGGTTAAGTCTTTACCATTCTTTTTATAGTTTTCAATAATCCACGTATTGGCCATTCTTTCCTTTCTGGTTCTTAAACTCATTAAAGGACCATTCTCATATTTATTACACCCTTGAATGGTAGTCATTACAATGAAGCTCAAGATGAAAGCGGTTGTTATAGACGTGTATTTTTTCAACAATGTAATGGCTTTATTTTATCCGAAATATGATGGTACAAAGTTGGTACAGCGCCCAATTTTATCCGTTACAGAACTTTTACAAAAAATTACATATTTCCCATATAGCCTAAGAAAATTTTTTCATTAACACACACAAAAAGGCTGGAAAATTGTTAATAGCTTTGTGTCGTATTGACAGATAAGGTAATTTGGAACAACCTTTGACAGTTAGTTGTACAATTATATAAAGGTTTAAAAACAATATTTAAAAAAGCAATAAAAATGGCAAAGCAATTCACAGACAGTAATTTTGACGCGGATGTATTAAAATCGGATAAACCGGTATTGGTTGATTTTTGGGCGGAATGGTGTGGTCCCTGCAGAATGGTAGGACCTATCGTTGACGAACTTTCAACCGAATATGATGGCAAGGTTGTAATCGGAAAACTTAACGTTGATGAGAATCCGGAGGTAGCCGCTAAATACAATGTAAGAAGTATCCCCACCTTGTTGATTTTTAAGAACGGGGAATTGGTTGATAAACAAGTGGGTGTAGTGCCCAAATCAACCTTGGCTAAAAAACTGGATGCTCAAATGGCATAATTTTTAAGAACCCCTTTGCGTTAGAATTTACACAAAGGGGTTTTTTATTTTTAATTATGATCCAGAACGAAGATTTATTAAAACCAGGCAATCTGGAACTCCTTTCAAGGCAAGTTGTGGAGGGATTTATAACTGGTCTCCACAAAAGCCCTTTTCACGGTTTCTCTGTGGAATTTGCCGAACACCGAATTTATAATGTGGGTGAGTCGGTAAAAAATATCGACTGGAAGCTTTTTGCCCGCAGTGACAAATTATTCACAAAACGTTACGAGGAAGAAACCAACCTTCGTTGCCAGATTCTTCTCGATGTTTCCTCATCGATGTATTATCCTGAAAAAGGATGGAACAAAATGAAGTTTTCGGCGTTAGCCGCAGCCTCAATACTCTATCTTCTCAAGAAGCAAAGAGATGCAGGGGGGATAACATTTTTTTCAGAAGGTATTGATTTGAATACCGAAATAAAGTCGGCTGAAAGCCATCATCGCATGCTTTTAGCAAGGCTTGAAAACCAATTGTTGAATCCAACTATAAAACGCAGCAGCACTATAATTCCTGTATTACACGAAATAGCCGAAAAACTTCATAAGCGAAGTCTGGTTATAATTTTTAGTGATATGATGGAATCTCATGGTTCTCAGGACGAATTATTTTCTGCATTACAACATCTGAAATTTAATAAACATGAAGTGGTTCTTTTTCATACCCTCGATAGATCGCTTGAAATTGAATTTAACTTTGAAAACCGACCCTATATTTTTGAAGATATTGAGTCGGGAGAAAAAGTTAAACTGTTTCCATCGGAGGTGAAAGCACACTATGAAAAGGAAACAACCGAATTTATTAATGAATTGATCAGCCGATGCCGACAATATAAAATAGATTTTACGGCCGCTGATGTAGCCTTACCAATAGATCAAATATTGCTGCCATTTTTGGTAAAAAGGC
>Ga0247843_1007468_pt1 | contig 13412 bp, 13 predicted proteins | sample LaCruzMarch2017__FD_192420 | JGI IMG/M metagenome (GOLD analysis project Ga0247843, IMG submission 192420) | Freshwater microbial communities from meromictic Lake La Cruz, Castile-La Mancha, Spain - LaCruzMarch2017_8m | ecosystem: Environmental > Aquatic > Freshwater > Lake | place: Spain...
AGTTCCACTTGTATGCACGTGAGAGCGTGACAGACAGGAGAGTAAGTTCCACCTGTAATCACTGTGGAGGAGACAGGACATTAAAGGCTGCCGGGCTTTAGGAGTACCTCCAAAAGAATTAAAGGCTGCCGGGCTTTAGGAGTACCTCCAAAAGAATAAGACAATCCTTCACCTCCACATATTTTGGTGTCCTCCCGCCCAAAATTTAAACGCGCCATTTAGTCAACCCCTCCCCCCGACAAGCTACCCCGACGGCATTGTTGATCCCCAAGCAGCACAAGAATGTCTGGCGTCGACGCCCACCATCGCAATTATCATCCCAAGCGGGGGCGTGACGACGGTGTCGGCGACGGCGACGGCGACGGCGACAGCAACAAAAAAAACAATCAACGTCGCAAAAAACTACTCGAACGCAAAGATTGGGGATTGAAAGAGGTCCTAGCCGAATGTGGCTTGATCGACTTTGCTACATCATCATCATCGTCTTCAGCCGCCGCCCCGCCTCCTCTTCGTGTGGATGATATCAATAAACAACGAAGGCTGGGATGCCGTCTCGAAACGAATATGTCATCATCGACCGTGCGTTCATCGGTGTATGCATTGTTACGTGAAATGTCCACCAATGCTGCTGGGAGTGGCGTCATTGACCCATGTAATGAACGTATATTAAAAGATTTGGACGATGTTATTGCCAATAACGGTTTTGATGACAACAACAACAACAACAACAACAACAACAATAATAGCACTTCTTGTTGCTCATTACGACGGATGTTATTGCCAATGTATCGGATTCGGACAAAGTCAACAAAAACGACGCGAGAAGAAGATGCCACACTCTCACAACGCTATTTTGAATTATCACAATACTCACAGTCACCAGAGGATAATGATACACATAATGAGGAATCATTATCCATTGGTGACAACAACTGCAATGTGGGTAGCGGCAGCAGTGGCAATGCTGAGAGAAGCAAGACAAGAGTAACAATGGAATCATCATCGCTCATTCGTATCCTACTGGGCATTGACGTACTCCAATCCACTCTCATTGCCGGACTGTTGCGCAAATTGACTGAAATTGCCTCCTCCTTTTCCTTTGCATCCAACAACAATAGCAACAATGACGACGATGATGCAGCTAATGATACTACCAACACAAACATCAACGACGATGACGACGAGGATGTACCAAGACTTATATTATCGAACATACGTTGGCTGGATCACATCGTTGATTACACGACACTAACTGACTCATTCGTTGAATGTCTAACTGTGCTAGCATCGATCAGTGCCAGTTGTGATCGTACAAGAGGGATATTACTCGATGTTATTGGCACGTTGCCAGATATATTGGGTGATTCGAACAATTTTTGCTTCAGTAGTAACGGCCGTACCGCCACCTCCACCAAGAAGGAGGAGGGAAAGGTCAATGCAATGGAGTACGATCACGGCAACGACTATCCCATACTTGCAACATTACAGCATTTACGAACACAAGACCCTAGTTTACTTATCCCATGTCTAGATGCAATAGGCTCATTTAACCTAACACCCGAACAGAATGTAAGTGTCGTACGAGACGCGTTAGAGGCATTGTCCATTGTCGATGATGATGATGATTGTGGTGGATTACCAGCGTTAACAACCTTTCTTATGAATCATTGTCCAACGACGAAAGGTGGAGGATTATCAACGGGGGGGAGTTCATTGACAAAGGACGTCATCGAAGAAATGAGAAAGTTACCACTGGGTGGTACACTCTCCTCTGTTGCTGCATCATCATGTCTAGTAATTGAATCTCTCTCACGTGGCTTCGCTCATCGACAGGATATGACATCGGCGTTGCTTAAATGTATCAAAGAAACACCACCGGGAGACCATCCTACCGCTGATATATGGCTATTGGCATGTTGTGCATCTGCACCCCATAATCGAAGTAAGGTTATTAGTCTCGTAAAAAGTAAGGCTATTGCGGGTGCATTCACATCAAGGATGATGCGTGAATCATTATCAGGTAATGGTATGGCACTTACGAGCTTATTTGATACATCATTGTGTGATTTGGCTGATGGATTGCTACGTTGTCCCTCGTCGTCGTCATCATCTGATTCGAGCATGGGTGGTGGTGGTGGTGGAGACGCGTGCGATCTTGGGGTGACACTGTATGAAGTTCTATTTGAGGAATTCCATGAACCGATGCAACGTCAGGAGGTTGTGGGTAGTCTGGTTACTCACGTTGGATCCGGTGTCAGTGTCAAGTCTGGTGAGGTCGATGCCGCGTTACGTGTGTTTTGTGGCATTGTCGATAAGACGGATGGGACTGCTGCGCTTCGTCCGTTCACACCGTTTTTGACCAGCATGTTGGATCATTTGCATAACATGACTCCGTCTCAAATCCGTAGACTATTCCTACTGCTGTTCGCGGTGGGTGGAAACAATGAAGAAGTTGGTGGCAACAATCGAGCAAGTGACGATGTCCATATAGTAATTCGGAAGCATCTCTCCCTCACTCCGTTCGCCATGAAACGAATTGGTATTATTGGAACTGTAGCCTATGCAGTGTCAAGATCGTCGCAGCTTCTAGAGAGGCATACCATCATCGATGGACTCGGCAGTGCTGCTTTTGCTTCTTCGCCTGTCATTAAAGAAATCACAAACGTAATCAATAGTGCATACACTCATTGCAAGCCGAGTGGTACTTCATCTGGCAGTGCTGGTAATGCCAATGCTCGCAACGTAACAACCAGTTCGCTTGGTCGAGCTTTTTCCGAAGGATCGCCTATGGCTTTCCTTTTGGAAGAGTTGTGTCATGCAGTGTGCGGTGGAAAGTTGGCTAAGGGAGTACTAGAATGGATAGAGGAACTCATTCGAGCGGACTTTGAAGATACATTTGTCGGAGACTTTGTCGATACCGCTGGTGAGAGTGCACATGGAAAAGGGGCTGAGGGTGATGCACCCGTAACCGAAATGATCCCAACGTGCAGTGTCGATTTGGCTCTCCTAGATGGAACCTCTGAGAATACAATCGCTCCTCCTGGCGAGATGCGATTTGATGCGCGGAACGTGGATGATCCCCTGGTTTACATCAAGATTCTTCCATTCCTTGCGTCGTATAATATTACCGAAAGAGAAATCATGCCGGTATATCTTTCCGCAATGTTTCGGTTAATAGCGCTTGTGACAGAGGTAGATGCATTGTTAGGATGCCCAATCCTTTTACCAGCTTCAGCGTCATCCGGAATTAAGTTTGAAGATTTAGGAGCAACAAAACAGTGGGTCGTGACTTCTTCATACTATTTCGCCACCTGCCTGATTCGCCAGCTGATTAATTCCTTCATACAGTACGCAGCTGATGAGTCCGCTTCGTTGCCTGGGCTGGTACTACCTCCCGCTGGCTCATACACGTCATCGTCTCAGGGTTTGGATTACATGAAGATTCAAAAACAAATTGTTGCTAAGTTGCGGGCATTGGTTGAGCTGGATGAGGAGCTTCGTTTCACGTCATCTAAATGCTATACATTTGCTCCTCCAGGTACGAGTCTACAGGAATTTAGTTTCACAATACAATATCTCCACTAACTCTCACATCAATATGTGCAATTGTTTTAGGTCTTGACGTCTTGCCTCCCCCAAGAGAGCTCGTTGGTATAAATCACACAACCATTATCGGCGAAAACGCAGCCAACGCAAACTTGGATGACCCAAAAACTAAAGCCAAAGAGGAGAAGAAGGCTCTTACTGCAGCGAAGAATCGTGCTTTTAAGTTGAAGAAGGTTAAACAGAACTACGAACAAAATCTTGTTCATCGCACGTTCGACGCTTTGAGATCATTAGACCCGAACGTTTGTCTAGCTCTTGGCTTCACTGATCTATGTGTGGTTAGCTCAGAAGATGACGAGATGCATTTCACAAAATGCGGTGATAAGGTCACAACAATGCTGTTGAAATTGTTACAAAAAACACTATCGGAATCGTTATTTGAGAAGAAGAGCATGGCTTTTAAGGCGCGAATGGATGGAAGTTCAAGCGTCGAAGAGGATATGCTTAGTGACAATCCATATATGTCTGTCTTGCCTGCATCAAATAAAGCAAGCACTTTTGATGAGATTGCATTGGCATGCGAGAGTCATACATCAAAGAAAAGTTTTGAGTTACTAGACCGACTTTTGAGGGGAGATGTATTTGTCAGCATCCATGAGCATTTAGCAGCAGTCGCCGAGCTCCGATGTGGATCGAACAAGAGTAATGATGCCGAAAGCGAGAGTCAATTGATTGAGACCGCTCGCTGTCTTTTTAGATGTTTGCAATCCATCGTTAGTTCCGAAATGTTGACGAGATCGATGATCGGTCGGGGATTTCTCGTTTCTATCCTGATTCAGATAAAAGATGGAGATCGGAATAGTTATGTCTCCGACACCAGGCGTTGCCGTGTATCGTCAACTACCATGAACAAACTGCTAGACTCCATCACCGATAATGTGAACGAAATCGTGACTGGAGCTTGGACTAACGACTTGTGCTTTGTCATGGACGGAGTCAATTGCATGGAAGTAATCTATGATTGTTCAAGACGCATGTCGGTCAGCGTTGAAGAAATGGATAATGATTCTGATGATTACACGTCTAGCATTTCAATCAAGCTGTCTACTACTGCAGATAAACTACTTCGTCAGCACTGGTCCGATGACACAAAGATGAATAAAGAGAATGTCGGAAGATTGCTGTCGCTGGTTATCAAGCATTCCTCAGATCGAATGAAAGCAATGACGCATCTTGTCACTGACGTTCTAGCAGAAGTACCATTTTTGGATAAAGGTTCAAGTGTTGCAATCTTTCCGACTTGCTCCCGGATGACATTTCCATGCTTTTATGCTACAGTTATGCAATTCCTCTGGAAGGAGCTTGTCAAGCTTTTCGATTCACCTCTAGGAAAGACGAAGGATCCCGTCGCAGCATTGACCGTCCTTGAGTCAATGAAAGACATGATTGTCCTCCTGCAGCAATTATTTGACCTAACGAAGGAACTTGATTCTAAGAAGACGACTCTGCTCCAGCAATTGAAGTTCGGATCTAGATTTATCGAAACATTCGTCGTCAAAGCAATACCATTCTGTCAGGTCCATTTCACGTCGCATCAGGATTTGATCATAGAAATCATTCGACTGTTACAAAAGTGTTCACATCGTTTGAATCACATCATGTCGCACGGAAAGAGGGAGAAGGATGCTGGTCTTGCCAAAGAGGCACCCCGAGCTAAAAAGGTACTTGAAACCTTTATCCACAAAGTCAAGGCCATGTTGAAGAAGAATCACTGCATGACAGCGCTAATCACGAAACCTTTGAAAGAGAAAGATATAGACGGCACTACTTTTAAGGAGGGCAATGATGGATCTAAGGACGAAGATGATGATGGAGAGGAGGATGAAGACGAATCGTCGGATGATGATGGAGAGGAGGAGGAGAATGACTTGGATGAATCTGGCGGACAATCTGCTGAACAGAGTGAGAATTCAGAAAATGAATACGATACAGATGACGATTGAACATTTTACTTGATTATTCTAAATTGATACTCATAGCAACATGTATTTGAGTGATGATGTTGTAGTAAGTCTCTTCTTATAATGAATTATCGTTTACATGCAAACTTTTTCGACTACTTCTGGTTCATTCAAAAATAATTGGTAGCATTATGACAAATAAAGATGCAACTACAGACCCTGAAGTGAACATCTATCCTTCTTGTCTGTGTTGTCTCCCCGGAAAACGGAAAACCCCACTTCAAGTCTTTCCCGCAGTTATCTACTGCCACATCATTCTTTCCTTTCCAACATGATGATGCGCTGCCTCGTCGTACTAGCTATACTGCATGCCTCGTACGCCTTCTCACCAACTGCTACTACTACTTTATCAACAACAACGAGGAGGAGATTCTCCATCGTACGTCGTCTTGCGGCAGCGGCCGATGATAATGGCGACGGCGATGGAACCTCCTTAGGGCAGCCGCGATCATCCTCGTCGGTCGTCAGTCTCGCCGAGAAGATGAAATCATGGGAGGCGTCGGAGGATGAAATACGGTCGGCAACGCTTGGGGGTGTTGTGCCGGGCTTATCCGCTCCGGGGATCAAGGGCTTCGATGGGAAATTCGGCGACGAGAACGGCAGGAGTGAAGGAGCGGCGACGACAGGGAGTAGGACGGACGCATTCGATGTTGGGTTGTATGTAGCATTCCCCATCATGGTCCTAAGTTGTTTGGCATTCGTTTTCTTTCCTTTCCTTATTGGCAATATCGATGTTAGTAGTGTGGGGCCACCTCCCATGTCGTGAAAAGTAATGAGGGTCCGCTATGTGGCGATATGAATTGAGAGGAGTGATAATCGACTTCAAATAATCGATCGAACGGCCAAGAAAATTTACGTACATGATGAAAGCTCCTCCTCCAGTCGGAATTAGTTGCTATCGATATGAATACGAAAAATGGTTGCGTGAATGTAGATAGAAAATGACAAGATTATAATTGTGGAGTAATTGCATATAGCAAATAGAATATCATTGCTAAACATTGGAATTTGCTCAATATATCATCTTAAAGCTATCACCTTTCCGCATACCCCCCCCCCCCCTAAATAAACTTTTGACGTTTGTTACGGTTCTGAAACGATGCATAACCCTTCTTACTCTGCTTTTGAGTTTTAAATCCACGACTCTTATCCCCCTTTCCTCCTCTTCCTCCTTTGATAGTATTAAAGTTGTTCTCATAAGTCTTGCCACTACGACTACCTTGATTCTGGACTTGTGAAAATATATCCTCAGTACTAGTAGTAGTAGTAGTAGCAGTGGTGAAGAAGTCATCATTAATTTTTTCGTCAACCTCTTTGCATTTATCAGTGTGTCTTTCATTCATCACATCAGCATTATTACCAGTCATATCCTTGCTAGGAAAAGAAGATGAAGACAGTGCAGCGTTTGAGTCAGAATCTAAGCTATCATCACTGCTATCACTATCATCACTGCTATCATCTGACGACGACGACGACGACGATGGTGGTGCCACCTTACTAACACTTGATTTCGCCTTGGTATTGTTGAAATCTAACAACGGATCGGCATCATCCTCATCTGATGACGAATCACTACGATCACTATGATTGCTATTGTCAATCGAATCCACCTCCTCTTTCTTACTACCGAGCGCATGATAATCATCGCCAGTCGTTGACTCGGGGAATAGCTTATTCAGGTCATTGGATAATGCAAATCGACTGTCTGATATTGTTTTCGTTTTTGCTGTTGTTGCTGTTGTGACTATTGCTGATTCTCGCGCTTTCGTCTTGTTGGAACTAGATGTTGCATCTTCTTTCCCTTGTGTGACAGCATTTGACATTATATTTTTCGTCGTCGTCGTTACAGCAGGAGCTGTATCTGTTGTTGAATACGAAGTAGAATTTGGATATGTATCAACAGGCATAGACAATAATACTCTCTTTGCATCATCCAGATTAATCCACTTCTTTGTTTGGATCAATAGTGGTTTCTTCTTCTTCTGCTTCTTCTGTTGTTTGACAGGTTTGACATCTTCGACATCACTATCAGAATCACTGCTAGGGACACTACTACTATCATTGCTGCCACTATCATTGCCTGCATCATCTTCATTATTGCCATCTTCATTATTCATGTCCGTAGTTGTCTTTAATTCTTCTAACAATCCCTCACGTATAGTATTCCAAACTTTTTGTCGACGTAACCGTCCCCGATCATCATCGACAACCCGATTCATCCCGTTAGTAAATAATGCCATATATTTAATATCACTGGGGTAGAATGCTATATATAATTGATCCATGGCAATACATCGGAGTTGTTTTTCTAGGTTGGATATTTGTTTTTGTTGTCGTGCTTGTCGTTTATCATTGGTAGTGTTTGTTGACTGCGCCTTGATTGCTTGTTGTAATTGTCGTTTTATCGACTTTTGAAGTCGTGTTAGTTTCTGCCGTTCGATAAATTTCACTTGATGATACTTGGATGCATTCTTCTTCTCACGTTCGCGTGTTTCGTGTGCGGCAATTTCTTCTTCGAGTAATTTAATTCGAGATCGAGTTGCGTCGCTTGCGGATTCCTCCTTCACGACAGTATCGCCGTCGTTGTTATTATTGTTGCTGTTCACCACCTCGTTGTTACTCTTTATAAGCCGGTCGAGAAGTCGTCGTTGCGAACGTAGCAAATTCTTAAGCGATGCGTTCGTATGGCGGCTGTTGTTGTTGTTGTTGTTGTTTTTCTTCTGTATGTTGTTCGGACCGTCGTCGTCTCGGCGTCGCAATGACAAGCCAGAGCTATTTGCGGCACCTTCTTCATCGTCGTTTATTATAATACTGGCTTTACTTTTAGTTGACGACTTGCCCTTACGCCAGGGCTTGAATTTCCGCTCGAGGCCATGTTTGCTACTACTGACCATCGTGGTGGTTGTGTGGTTTTTCGTGGCGACGAATAAGGCGGGAACTGAGGCCCTCCTTGCCTGTCCTCGGGCTCTACGGGGTTGGATATTGTCAATTCGTTGCTTTTACAGCGATTGGTATCGGTGACACGACTCCCGTCACTGTGTATTCTGGCATATGGAATTATCAAACTTATAACCTCGAGAATATACGATTATGAAGACATGCAGTAACCATCCCGTAGGCACAAACTTTGATGCCATGTGGAGCATTCAGTATCATGGGATTAGTTTTAGGTGGAATTACAACATTTTTCTCCGTCTTTGCTGGATTCTTCAGTCCATTCTCTGTGTGTCTATTTTACATTTCTACCCATAAATTCCAACTTCTATCACTATGAGCTATTACACTATTTGGAAGTAAATCTATCACTGTTAGCTATTACACTATTTGGAAGTAAATTGAACATAAAGGCGGGATGGGATAAGATCGTCTTGACTTAACGACCTAGGAGTAGTACATCATGATAGAGCAGGTCCGGGAACCAGACGATAGCAGAGGTGAGTTTGTCGAGTGTGACTCGATGTGCGACAGTTGTGCAACTTCTTATCCTCACGATGGATCACTTTCTCTCCGTACTCCGTCGTAGCTAACTCGCAGGGATCCATCGGGAAGATGAACCCATTCACGAAGGATCCTCGGTATGCCACTATTGTCGATGCAGATCTCGCAAAGCACGGGTCAATTACAACAGTGAGTTGTCTCATATATATGTGTGGGTGTCTGCTGATCATCCGGCTTGAGGTTAGAGTGCCCTCGCTCATATTACTTTGTTCATCGCTATTTTTTCGACTACCACCCGAAATTGATCCGATTAATACCAGGTTACAGAAAAGTGTACGCTGACGCTCCTACAGCGTATTTGGCTCCAAATGAAAAACATGATAGTCTAGGCTCTCATCCAGAATCAACAGTTTGGTGCAGTCTTCAAGTCTACCGGTGGCAAACATTATCATATGATTGTTGTCTTGTTGCTGGTTTCAGCAGTAGCATTTGTAACCGAAGCGGAAGGAACTGATAGCCCCTCCAGCTCTCCAAGCAAGGCTCCCAACAGCGCGGCTCCGACATCAAAACCTGTGCCAACTCCAATCCAAAGGTGCCTCTTTGGGCTTGCTAATTCAGGATTTGATCTATTTGCAATTGAGAAATACAATGATTGGATGGACAATGAGACAACCTTTGAATTGGCGGAAACTGGGGTAAGGAAGTTACATGGGTATAACAAGCTTGTCACTATTGAACAGCAACACTGCGTCTCATTCTTGCTCTTGTTTGCTCCTCTTTTGCACAACCAAAGATTTGGACAGGGCCTGTTGACATCGCAGAGTATGTCCTTTTTACACAAGATCCTAACATTGTTTTCGAGTACAAAACCACGGTAAGTACTCACTTTGGTTTATTGTTGAATAATGCTATCTGGAAGTAATGTAATTGCTTATCATCTAAATCATCTTTCAACTAGTATAATGCTACAACGGATACTTACCCAATCAATGCTACCACAGATGGATCGTGCCAAGTTATGTTTGTCTCCGGAAATCGTGTGATTACCCAGCCTAACAATTTGAATCCACAAGGAGTCTGCCTTGAATGGACCAGGGCCCTAACTCTCTATTACTCCATCAGCCCAAAATTCCTCATCAAGAAACTGAATCTGTTCTTCCCAATAGCATTTCAAAAGGCAATTTTTGATAGTGTTGACGCTGATGATGTTCGGGATCTTGTTTGCAATGTAATGAAGTCGAATTGCACTGACACACTCGCGTTTAATAATATGTCAGTGGAAGGATGCAAAGATGCATACGACAAGCTTAACATGACAGACAATGGATATCTTGATAGCAACACGAAGGGCTGTCGCATTCTCCACTCTTCATTTGTGCCTAAGAATACTGGTCACTGTCCTCATTTATCCTTTGCTCCATTGGCAGATGAGAAAGGAAAGATCAAGTGCCAGACAAGTAGAGGACGAACGCCCCTGATTTGTTTTCTCAACAAGAACTTGGAATCATTGCGCTGAAGGGAGATAAGTTGGGCTTTCCAACAAACCTGACAAGATCTTGTACTGCGAAGGCTCCAACGAAGGCCCCGACACAGGCCCCGACAAAGAAGGGAAAGTCAACAAAGACTAAGTCGACGAAGAATCCAGCAACAAAAGCGACAAAGAAGGGAACATCGGTTTTCAACTAATCTCCAATTGTGTTAAGTGGAAAGTGTGGGATTGATATCTGACTTAAGGGTCAGTGAAACAATTGTAGTTACATCTTTATTTGACTGTGAATTTACCAATTGTTTTTAGATGAACCAGAAGTTGTCGTGAATAGTAAAATGTGAAAAGGAGAATGTGTGTGCACTGTATGAGCAGCATCGTTATTCTTCTTTCAGTGGCAGTATTGTAGCAGAGCAGTAAATTGTTTAGAAAAAGAAGAGAAGATTGTTTGCAAACGATAATAAACTAAAAACTAAGGCACTTGATTGATGCGGACATAACACTTGACATCATCATTAACTGTTGTACATGAATCCAATGCGGAAATAGACATTGTCATGATTTTCAGGATCAGTTGACCAGATCCAACCAGCAGAGCCATCGTTGATTGGCATCTTGTTACCCCAGGGCTTAGCAGTCTGAGGATTGGCAACAGGAGTCAACCAAGAGGAGTCATTAAATTCAGCATTAGCCCAACCAGTTGGATTGGTTAGGCTATATTTCCAGCTGCTACTTGAACTACCCACTAGCACAGTGGTGCCAGCCAAGACCAATTGGGCCTGCATTGCTGCAACTCCACCAGAATCGTGACAGGCAACAGCTATTACATTATAACCACTCCGCAAACTGCCAGTCAAACTGAAGGAGAATGGCCTTGTCCAATCAGTGGTGGAGCCTACCTGAACACCATTAAGATAGGTCTCAGAAAAGTTGTCAGTGGTGGTCCAGAAGACCACATTAGCATCACTTATTATGGCCAACGCAGTTGGCTTGCTACTGGGGGATGTAGTGGGAGATTTACTTGGGCTTGCAGATGGTCTGACAGTGGTGGGAAGTGCAGTGGGTTTGGCTGTCGTGGGCAATTTACTCGGGCTTTCAGTGGGCTTTGATGTCGTGGGAGGATTAGTTGGCTGTGCAGTGGTATTGGCACTGGGATTCCTGCTAGGCATCTCTGACGGATTGGCACTTGGGTTGAGGGTTGGATTGCTCGATGGGTTGGATGAGGGATTGTTACTTGGATTGCTTGAAGGATTTGAGCTCGGCTTGGCGCTGGGATTGGCACTGGGATTCCTGCTAGGCTTCTCTGACGGATTGGCACTTGGGTTGAGGGTTGGATTGCTCGATGGGTTGGATGAGGGATTGTTACTTGGATTGCTCGAAGGATTTGAGCTCGGCTTGGCGCTGGGATTGGCACTGGGATTCTTAGTGGGAGCCTTCGACGGAGAAGCAGTAGTGGGAGCAAAAGCGGGAGCTGCAGTTTGCTTCGCAGTGGGCTTTGGAGTGGGAGCAAAAGTGGGCTTCGAGGTTGGGGCTGCAGTAGGCTTTGCTGTGGGAGGGTTGGGAAGCCCCATAACACAAGCGTTACTTGTCTGTCCTCCGAACGCACCCTTGCAGCACTTCAATTGACTACTATAGATTATTATAGCATGGTTTGGCAGAGGGAGGGTGTTCTTGCAGCCAGCAGTCAACCACGGTGTACCATAATCAGCATACCAACCGCCCCTTTGATTTGCAGCTGTGGTAATTGTTGGTTTTGATGTTGGGGGGTTGGGAAGTCCCTTAATACACGCACCACTATATTGTCCTCCAAAAGCAGCCTTGCAGCACTCCAACTGTGTATTGAAGATGACAGTGACATAGATTGGTAATTGGTAATGGGGTGGTATTCTTGCAGCTAGCATTGGGCCATGGTGTACCATAATCGGCGTACCAACCGCCACCTTGGCCTGCAGCAGTTGTGGGCAATTTGGTAGTGGGTGCTACAGTTGTTGGTGCAACCGATGGCTTTGCAGTGGGAGGGTTTGGAAGTCCCATAACACATGCATTACTTGTCTGTCCATAGAACGCAGCCTTGCAGCACTCCAACTGGGTGGTGTAGAACATAGTGGCGTAGTTTGGATGCGGCACTGTGTTCATGCAACCAGCATTGGGCCATGGGGTAGAATAATCGGCGTAAAACTTGCCATTGTTGGGGTTTGCCGTGGGAGTTGCCGTCGTACCGCCGGCAGTGCTGCATGCTCCATCTGTTTGACCACCATACTGGACGGCACAACACGTCGCCCGATCGGCGTAGCCGGGGGAATCGCAGTCTGCCACTTGAATGCAGCCAGATTTGGACCAAGGCTGTGAGTAGTCTCTGTATAAGTAATAGTAATAGTTCGACGACGACAAAGGAAGGAGGTAAAGGATATGGCGTGAGAAAACAAATAATATCGTCATCGTCAGCAGAGCACAGAGACATGGTGTGAGGAAACACCTCATTCGTACTTACGGATGCCATAGGACAAGAGTCGCGGGGTCGCACCAAGGCGTTAGAAGCTCACGTACATCCTTGTTATCGGACGATAGGTTGTTGGTGGCGATCGCGGCGTCGGATTGTTGGCTGCTCGGGAGACGCAACAAGCCCGAAGCGGAAGCGTAAACAGAAGCATTCATCGATGCAACCGCTAGGACGAAGTAAGTGATGGCAAGCTTCATGGTGATGATGATGATGGTGATGATGATGATGATGAGATCGAGTGGAGTTCTGAGGAAGAGAAAGTTGAATAATTATGCCTGCGCTCAACAGCCTCCGTGTTACCTCCCGTTTGCGTACAGCTCCCGTTTACAAATGGTTTTAAACCCAGGGAAAATACTCCGCGATTCTTCCCATTTGCAAATGGGCGTGACCTTTGATGCGTCCCATATGCAAACAGTTGTGA
>Ga0247843_1007469_pt1 | contig 13410 bp, 20 predicted proteins | sample LaCruzMarch2017__FD_192420 | JGI IMG/M metagenome (GOLD analysis project Ga0247843, IMG submission 192420) | Freshwater microbial communities from meromictic Lake La Cruz, Castile-La Mancha, Spain - LaCruzMarch2017_8m | ecosystem: Environmental > Aquatic > Freshwater > Lake | place: Spain...
TTGAATCCCATACTTGAAGTATGCTTGAGAATCTTTATCTTTCAGCAAGCCTTCATCATCTAGAATCAAGTCGATTCCTCTGTATTGGTTCGATGTGCCAATTCCAGCAACTGTGATGATTTCGCAACCAATTAAGTTTTTAATGGTTTGCAGTTTAGTATCAACCATCGTTACTTCCATGATAGTTTCGGTAAATGGGTCTATGAGTATTGCTCTTGTCATTTTAGATTGCTCCTAGTATGTTTGAGATTAAGAAGCTCATAAAAAGCCCCCAAGATATGATTCCGATTATTATTGTTGTTTCTTTATTCATAGATTTATTCTATCACATTTTAATGTTATCACAAGATATTTTTACATTTAAATTTCATTGACCATCAAGGACTTACAACGCAAGGGAGGCGCCTCATATAAGTAGTTGATATATAGAGACTTAGATTATATGCGTTCATTCATGTTTATAGCTAAGATCGGTTATGATCTTTTGCCTTTCATCAGTTTTATTGCTAAGATCGAGTATGCGTTAGTATCTATGTATCAAGTAGTTACAACAGCATCCTCCCTGCGATTGTAAGTCGTTGACTATCAGCCACTTACAATCGATAGAACTTATGGTTCTTTATTAGCGCAACTAATGACTGACCCTTTGACCACTTGGGAGATACTTGGATAGTGTGATAATGATTCGCACCATTCACTACATCGGGCATCCTTCGCTCTGATACAAGTTTAGCAAGACGCAAAGCGTTACCTGCTTGTGGTGAGGCTAGTAGCTTCTTCTTCTTCGCTTCACTTACTCCACCATTCCAGAAGCTGAACTGCCTTGGTGATAAGCATACTTGCGATGCCGTCTGCTTGCGTTCTATGGCTCGTGTCTGTATAACTGATGCAACACCCGCCATCCCTTCGAAGCCTTCGCCTCTAGCCTCACCTAGTATGGTCAATGCTATAACAAGTATTTCAGCGGTCATTGTCTTTGTCCTCTACGATTACATAGATGGGGTTGTTTGATAGCGAGAAGAGTTGTTTAACGTAGATGATCTTTGTCTCGTTATTCATTAGTCTCTCCCGCTACTGATTGCACCGCAGTAGTCACTAGGTTTCTCTGCTGATATTGTGCCAAGGTTGTAAGTATCGTTAGAAGCAGAAGTGCGTAGGAAGCGTCCTTCTTTGACAGCATCGAACTTGCTTTGTGCTTTCTGCTTTGCAAGGTTAAGCAATCCACCCTTCATTCCTTTTGCGTCTATCTTATTACATAGAGCAAACAGAGCAATCTTGGTAAGAGCGTGCAAGACTGCTTCGGGTTGAGCGTAGAAGTAAAAAGACTTGCCGTTGCCCATATCGTGAAGCTTTCCGTTCGTAGCAGAATAGTTATACATAGAGTTGTGGAAGTGCGTGATTCGTGCCTTGTCTCCTTCCAAGAGAAAAGCGTGAGTTGCACCAAAGGGTTGAGTTGTGATAGTTAATGTGTTTTTCATAGGTAGTATATTGCCTTTTGGTTTATGTTTCGTCAAGGGTTATTTATTCATTGCCTCTTGGTGGATAGCTTCCACCTTTTCAGCGTGAGAGTCAAGAGTTTGGATAGCCTTGTTTGTGGCTTCTTTTAACTCTTGGCTTGCTTTGTTAAGGTTGAGGATTAGTTGCTCGTATTTACTTATTCTTTTCATACCTATACTCTATCACACTATAGCTATTCGTCAAGCGATTCTAAGCATTTTATTGCATTTAAATTTCATTGATAGGCAACGACTTAGGATCGGCGCGCCAGAAAACTACCCTTCCATTTTTGAAAAAATTAAGATATTTTTTTTTCTAAAGACGCTGGGGGGATACCATTTTCATTCTCCCCGAGCAATTAAAACCTATTATTATATATCAAAGTAAAAAAATCCGCGGGGCTATTTTTATTATAAACTCTTTTTATATATACAATAGTAAATAACATCATTTATGTGCTATGTGCTATGTGTAATATCTTTTATATGAATAATAGATCAAAAAAGCTAATAGCCTTGGTATTATTGGGCGTCTTTGCTTACATAAGCTTAAATTACTTAATTTCAAAAAAAGACTCAAAAGAAAATCAATTAAAACAAAAAGAATCTATTACTATTTTATCCAATGATAATAAGACAATAAAAAACTTACTGGTTCCTATTACTAATGATAATACTATTATAAATAAACTCCAAAGCGGCGGAAATTGGCACACTAGGTAAGTTATACTATGATTGATAAGTCTTTATTTATTTGTTATTCAACACCTAATTATTCAGAAATGACAAATGTATTTTTAAATTCACTACATGACATAAAAGCTAACAATATTAACCATATGATAGATGATAAAGCGCCAGTAGCTATTGATGAAAGTTGCCCTTGGAGTGGCTTGAGCGTCGGTAGATCAGACCTGTGGTATTATTGTGTTAGAAATAAAATAAATCGTCTCATAACAGTTTTACAAGATTATAATAGCTTAAGAAATATAAAATATTTTATATTTACAGATTGTGACGTTATTTATATTAAAAAAAACGTTCATGAGTGGTATAATTTAGAAAACTATATTCAAAATACAAATAAAGATATATATTTTATTATAGAAAATTGGATTAATCATGGCCTGTTTGTGGATGGTGGGCCAGAGCAGCGTTTCGGTGTAAACAGTGGTTTCTATGTTATAAAAAACAATGAAAATATTACAAATATTATAAATTTTTTCGTTGAAGTATTACAAGTAATGGATACAACTGAAAAAGCAGAAATGCCCCTTGGCGACCAAAGTATTATAAACAACTTAAAAAATAAAATTAATTATGGGTTTATCCCCAATGATTATGTGGTGTATGGGGATCATATATTTAATATTAATAAAAGTTTATTTCATCACGCAGTAGGTTGTTCTGACAAAATGATACAAATAAATAAAATAAAATCGGCTTTCGCTATAACAATCCCGATCCCAACCCCAAACCCAACCCCAAGCTTAAAGACCGAAATTCCTATGTGGCCTCCAGTGAGTCGCAAAAGGCTCTAAACCTACTTTTTACCCGCGCCCTAGCTTTATATTTTTACTTGACTTTTTGGCAAATATCCTTTATATTAAGAATATGAAAATTTTCATTTTAGCCCTATTTATGATCATTGGTCAAGCTTTTGCTCAGGAAAGGTCTACTTTTCAAGTTCAATGGCATGATTATTACTGGAATAGTGCAATGATACAGAACAAATACTCTGAATGGCCAAAGAATTCAGTTATAGAAATTGAAACTATATCGCCCAATCAAATCAAAGTATCGTCTGCTTCAACAGGCTATCAAAAAACAATAATATTAAGAGGAAATCAATCGGTTAATTCTATTATACAAAACCCAAATCTATTAAAGCCAATTTTATTTGGAATGCGCGAAAACAATAGCATGGTGAATATATATCCTACAAGATATTAATTTAATTATGAATTTAAAAACTTTTAAAGGGCCATTTCCTCACGTTATAATTTATGATTACTTTACTGAATATGAATTAAAGAAAATTTGGAAAGAATTAGACTTTTTAACTGATGAAAGCAAAATGATGGGCCCAGCTCAAACTGGCTCTGCTACTTCTACAGATGGAAAGCTTATGAAAAAAAATATAGCTTTATTTCTAGATGAAATCTATGTGCCACAAAAAAATATATCCGATATTCTAAAGTTTGGTAGAAAGTTATACGATAATCAAGAAGTTAGAACCATCATAGGAAATTCTTGCTGGGAACTCAAGTCATGGAAAGACAATATTAGTCATTTTAATACATTGTTATCTTATTATGAAAACTCTGATTATTATGAACCTCATTATGATTATGGTTATTATACTGTTTTAATACATTTATTCAAAGAGCCAAAACAATTTTCTGGTGGTGAATTGTATCTGCCAGAGTTTGATTTTACATTAGAGAACGTTTCTAATAGATTATTCATATTTCCAAGTCAGTTAGACCATCAAGTGCGACCAATAAGTATGTCAGGAGAAAGATTTTCTGGAAATGGTAGATATACAATAACTCATTTTTGTCATTCTAAATAAAATGATTTTATTACCATTAGCGTTAAGTTGTGGAATTGTGTATGGGTTATATTATTTATTCATGAATTTTAGGACAGAAAACTATACCTTTAATTATATTCCACAAGAAGATTATTTACCTGAAAAAACTAAAAATAACATCAATACATTAGATTTATCAAAAATTAAACAAATAAAAGACATCAATTTATCTAAAATCTGTAAATTCCAGAGAAACGTAATCAAGGGAAAAACCAAAAAAATGACAGGAAAACTATCTATTTCGTGTAATAAATAGGTGATAATAAATAGAAACGACTTAATAGCTCCGTGGTCTAATAAAAAGTTACCAAAAAATTTTGTTGCCTCAGACAAGACTTATTTTGTACCAACAGAATCTTTGTTGCAAGATATCATATATCCAAAATTTTTAATTTGGCTTGACACATTAAATCTAAATAAATGGGAACATAAATGGGACTGCGATAATTTTGCTGATGCATTTAAACTTTTTACTTGTGCTTATTATCAAGAGAATATAGATTCAGAAGCAGAAGGAATTGCTTTTGGGGTAGTAAATTACATGGCAGAATTAAGAGCAGAAGACGGCTCAAAAGGTGGACATGCTGCGAATATTTTTTACATAGAAAATCCTAATAGTGCTGTTAGTATAGATGTTAAATTCATAGAGCCCCAAAATGGGAGAATATATGCTCCAACTCAACAAGAATTTGATAGCATTTGGACTATTTATGTATGAAAAAATTTAATAAAATTTTTGTTAAGAATAATTTTGAAAATTCTTTTCAAGACCCGGATACAGGCTTTGTAATAACTTGTATAGGATGTTATAACATAGGTGGGGATAGCGGGATGGATCCTCCTTGGCCTGGTCCAACTACGCCAACCACGCCAACTACGCCAACCACGCCAACTACTCCAACCACGCCAACTACTCCAACCACGCCAACTACTCCAACCACACCAACCACACCAACTACTCCAACTACTCCAACTACGCCAACTACGCCAACTACTCCAACTACGCCAACTACTCCAACTACACCAACTACACCAACTACACCAACTGGACCAACTGGTGGGCCAACTACTGGTGATCCTTGTGAAGGCATGCCAGATCCTACTGATGAGCCCTGGAAATGTCCTCCTTCTGATACTGACGTCGGGGACTGTATTCAGACACAGTCAGATCTGCAAGCGGCTTGCGCCGATTGTGTTGCTGCGGCACAAGCAGCAAACAATAACCCTAATTGCCCATATACTTTTTGTGACGCTGTAGATGCTGGTGATTGTCCTTATTGCGAGGAGGGATCAGGTCCAGGAACGAAAAAATGTTCTTACTACACGATGAATGGAGAGAACATTCCGATAGGGTACGTTTGGGAGCCAGGCTCATATACCCCCTGTCAAAATAAAAGTATGCCTCTCGGAGATCAGTGCACACTTAAATCCGCTGACGGCCCATCCGAAGCCAGTTGCTGCGATACGTCTACTGCTGTGTAGCTTAATTTTTATGAAAAAATTGACAATTTCATTTTTAGACGATACAATATAATATATGGATATTAATTCTTATCAAGCTAGAGCAATGGTAGAGATAGACTCAATATCTGATATTTTAAAACTAAAATATCCAGAGATATCAGAAGACATGACTTCGTGGAAATCAAACTATGCATGTGCATGCGGTAAAAGATTTTTAGATTTTTTAAATAAAAAGTATAAAGAAGAGCACGATAAAGCTTTTATAGAATCTGTTCTTGGGAATACAGAAGTAATCAATAAAGCTGCAGAAGTACAAAAAAAACAAAGTGAAGCTTACCAAAAAAGATTGTTCTCTGGTAAAATTATTAAAATAGATAAAACCCCAGAATCATGGGAAAAGCTTTCGAAGACATTACAAGAAAATAATGCTATATTTAAATCTTTTTTTATCACAGACTTGGGCGATCTACTTGAAGTTAGATTTCTATAAAATTTATTTAAACAAGCAATCAAAAAAAGTTAATAAAGCGACTATCATAAGCGGGCCAAAATAGCCTAACCTTAAAAATAAAAATATTCCTGCGTGAAAAGACATTAAAATTAACACATATATAAACCTTGTGTCGCTTAACCATAGAAACAATGGTGCAAAAAATTGTATTAGCATTATTGAATAATTAGCATATTTTGTTAATTTATTATTAAATATTTTAACTACATATGGATATCTTTTTCCCCAGCAAATATTAAATAAAGAATATCTCAAAGCTTGTCCTTTTGCCCATAAAACATCTTTAGTTTTTGCTACTCCAGCATTAAAATATATCCATGATAAGTAAATCTGGAAAAATCTGATTGGCCATCCATTTGAATAATCTTGTGCTTGTAAATTACTCATTAAAGAATCTACTGATATTTTTTCTCCACATTTTGTAAAAGCTAAGCATAAGATTAATAATGTTATTACTTGATCTCCTGCTGTGGACCAAACCGGCGCAGCTCGGCTCTGTATAGAAGTATATATCACAAATAAAGCTAACAGAGAAAAACTACTGAATACCCCTAAGATAGAAGCTAAAGCAAAAAAATAAAAAGAATAAAACATGAAATAAGTAAAAGCTTCAGATTTATATAAATTTTTTATAGAAAATAAAGTATATCCATTGTATAGTGGTTGCGAATTTATTCTTAAAAAATGCTGATATGGAAACAGGCTATTTGGAAGAATATGAGACAATATATCTTTTCTTAAAATAATAAAATCAAGAAGAACAAAAGAGCAGACCGTAATTCTAAGATAACTTAAAAAAGTAGTACTAACAAGATAATCGAAAAAGAAAGAATCAATTGATTTTATCATATCAAAAAAGTTCATTTTAATATTCCCATCTCGCTTCGTAATTTAATTTAGGTGGAGCATTTGGCTTTGGTCTTTTTTGCCTTCTTAAGAAATAATCTATATTAGAATCAATATCAAACGTTATTGTATATATTTTTAAATCAATCATGGGGTCTTTTAATATATCAAACGCATAATTTAATAAATTTTCTTCAATTACCTCATGAAAATACTGATAGCCTACAAAGAATGAATGGGTATTTTTTAATACAGTTTTATTATATATTCTTATGGTCCCTATTTGATTTTTGTCATTAGATAAAAACCATTTTAATATTTTTCCACTTTTTAATGTAGCGATTATCTCTATTTCGTTAGAAGAGGCGTTCATACCAGTAAAAATTCCCCAATTACTATGAAATCCTAATCGCCCAAAGAAAAAACCAATTTTAGGAAATTGTGAAATAAACAATCTTATTGGAGATGCTACTACAGTCCCTAGAGCAATAGCCATGAGAAGATAACCGTAAACAAATACTCTAGATAATATTTCTAATAACATTGATATGATTATATCAAATACGTAAATATAAATCAAATATTTCTTGGACCTGCTCGGGGTCGAACCGAGGTCTTTTAAAAATTCAAATTAAAATACTACAAGTTTAGCTCTTTTTATTTTTAGCTTTGTATAGGTAAAGAACAAACATACTCAGCGAGTTTATTTTTAATACTTAATATTAATAGAATAAAAAAACTACTAATAATAAGACATCTAATTACGCAATATCCCAATAGATGTGTCAAGGGTATCACGCTGTAACTTAAGCTACAGAAGCGGTCATCTCAACAAGAGAAACTCTTGCTGAAATATGACCTTTATATTTTGCTGTTTTGGCAGTTAATATAAATTGAAACTTTTTAAGGAGTCCTCGATTCAACCTCCACTTGCATTTTAATTTTAATCTCTAAAATCGATACCAAATTCAGGCCCAATTTGAATGAACTATAAAATTATACAGTATATTTAGATTATAATCAATTTTTTTTATATAATGTATTTATGGAGGAATTAAAAAATCAAAAATTCAATCAATCTATAGACCTTCTAAATCAAATTATAAGTAAAAAAGAGATTGATAACGCCAAAGAGAATGATTTATCTGGTGGCGAATCCTGGGACTTGCATCACTTGAAGTCGCTTAGAACTATTTTAATTAAAGCAATAAATGCCTCGAGTTAAAAAACAAAAATATTATGGCGTGTATTCAAAAAATGATAATTTTTTATATGGAGTTTTTCCATTATCTAAAGACGGCCACGCATTGGCAAAAAAATATATAAATAAAATTGCTGCAAACAACAAAAAAATCTTCTATATTAAAGAGAATTAAACCAACTTGAATATAAAATATTATATTAATATAATATTAATTTGTGTAATCTTTTAGATGTTGAGGATTGGAGACTTAGAATATCTTTCTTATAGGACTGGTCTAAGCCAAGAAAAAATAATTCTATTATCTGAATCAGATTATGATTTAGATCTAATTATTAATGAGTTAGCCAAAGAAGAGATAGAAGAAGGATTATTACATATTAGTTTTGAGCTCTTTACTAAATTGTATGTTTATAAAATAAGCTCTAAATTAGATTTTAAAATTAATGAAAAAAGCTATGTTAGCTCTACTATTAGTTCTATATATCCAAAACTAGAAAAACATAAAATTGAAAACGTCACCATACAAGCAGATTGGGAAAGCCTTTGGGAACCCGACGAACAGATTGCTCAATATTATTTTATATTATTAAGCATGTTTAAGGGTAGTTTAGATAGAAGGCGAAGAGCATACCCCAACCCAAAAATGTTTTATACAAAAGCAGTAGAAGGATTCAAAAATGCAGATAAAAAAGAGCTAGCAGACCATTTAAATATTTGGATCAATTTAATAAGAAGGATGAAAGAAGAGTATTGGTTTTAGTTTCATTTGGTGTAATAGAATATATGCAAAATTTTAAGCCTTCCGACGATTATAAGATCAAAAATAATAAGCCTGAAAGTGTATATCTTTTTGGATTCATAGCGCTTACAGGGCTTTTTTCTTTAATGTTTTGTTATGTGGCGCAACAAGTTGTTGAGTCTGTGTGCGATTATAATGATAGAGCTATGGACCCCGGGAACCTCCCATAATGAAAAATAAATATTTAGAAGTTAAATACTTTTTCTGACTATATGATAGTCAAAGGCGCAAAACAACTTGGTAATTTTAAAAGAGGAGTAAATTTATATATTCCTAAAAGAAGAACCTCCGCTATCACCACCTCAAGAGCCTTCAACTCTTCTGGCGAGCAAGTTGGCTCAGCAAATACAGGAGATATACCCGCAGATTGGGTAAATGAAGAAGCCACAGTAACTTCTGTTATTTTTGCAAACGACAACAGCGTAACAAATATCGGTGGTAATGCATTCCGAAGCAATCAACTCACATCAGTGACCATACCCAATTCTGTGACCAGCATTGGAAATGGTGCATTCCAAAGCAATCAACTCACATCAGTGACCATACCCAATTCTGTGACCAGCATTGGAAGTTATGCATTCTATAATAACCAACTCACATCTGTGACCATACCCAATTCTGTGACCAGCATTGGAAGTTCTGCATTCTATAGTAACCAACTCACATCTGTGACCATACCCAATTCTGTGACCAGCATTGGAAGTTATGCATTCCGAAACAATCAAATTACTGCATTGACCATACCCAATTCTGTGACCAGCATTGGAAATTATGCATTCTATAATAACCAACTCACATCTGTGACCATACCCAATTCTGTGACCAGCATTGGAATTTATGCATTTGGTAACAACGCACTTACCACAGTAACCATACCCAATTCTGTGACCAGCATTGGAAATGGTGCATTCCAAAGCAATCAACTCACATCAGTGACCATACCCAATTCTGTGACCAGCATTGGAAGTTATGCATTCCGAAGCAATCAACTCACATCTGTGACCATACCCAATTCTGTGACCAGCATTGGAAATAATGCATTCCAAAGCAATCAACTCACATCAGTGACCATACCCAATTCTGTGACCAGCATTGGAAGTTATGCATTCTATAGTAACCAACTCACATCTGTGACCATACCCAATTCTGTGACCAGCATTGGATTTTATGCATTTGCTAGCAACGCACTTACCACAGTAACCATACCCAATTCTGTGACCAGCATTGGAAGTTATGCATTCTATAGTAACCAACTCACATCTGTGACCATACCCAATTCTGTGACCAGCATTGGAAATAATGCATTCCAAAGCAATCAACTCACATCTGTGACCATACCCAATTCTGTGACCAGCATTGGAAGTCATGCATTCCGAAGCAATCAACTCACATCAGTGACCATACCCAATTCTGTGACCAGCATTGGAAGTCATGCATTCCGAAGCAATCAACTCACATCAGTGACCATACCCAATTCTGTGACCAGCATTGGAAATGGTGCATTTGGTAACAACGCACTTACCACAGTAACCATACCCAATTCTGTGACCAGCATTGGAAATGGTGCATTTGGTAACAACGCACTTACCACAGTAACCATACCCAATTCTGTGACCAGCATTGGAAGTTATGCATTTGCTAGCAACGCACTTACCACAGTGACCATACCCAATTCTGTGACCAGCATTGGAAATGATGCATTCTATAGTAACCAACTCACATCAGTGACCATACCCAATTCTGTGACCAGCATTGGAAGTTATGCATTTGCTAGCAACGCACTTACCACAGTAACCATACCCAACAGTGTCACAACCATTAGCAGTTATGCATTCCGATATAATACTTCTCTTGCTTCAGTTAGTTGTTTTGCTCCTGCAACAGCTTTTGTTGGATCACAGGCATTTTATTACACCGCTTCTCCATTAACTATCCGAGCCAGAAGCTCCGATGCTTCTTGGACGGCTGGAACAGGTTTAACATTCCAAGGCAATAACAATGTCACAGTCATAAAAGACTTGTAGAAATCATCAAACATTTGACTTAATTTTAATTGACAAAATATATTATAAAATATATTATATATATATGAGTAAAACAATTCACTTTGTATCTGGATTACCTAGAGCAGGATCAACATTATTAATGAATCTTTTAGCACAAAATCCTAAAGTTCACTCAACCGCAACTAGTGGACTTCATGAAATAGGTTATATTGCTAGACAATTTCATAGCACTGAAGAGTTTAAGGCTATTCCTGATCCTAAAGATGGTGAGACTCTATTTTATGATTATATTAAGGGTGGATGCGAAAATGCTTTTAATCGATTAACAGATAGACCTATTGTGGCCGACAAATGCCGTTCTTGGGTTGGGCATTTAGATATGCTTTTTGCAATTTGGCCTAATGCTAAAGTGCTAGTTCCAGTTCGTGATATGCGTGGCATTCTTTCTTCTTTTGAAAAGAAATGGCAGAAGCATCCATTTCCCCTTACTGGCGTTGAAAAACAAAACCCTCAAAATTGGACTACTGTAGAGAAGAGAGCTCAAGGCTGGCTCAACATTCCTCCACTTGGAATTGCTGTTGAAAGATTATCTGACGCAGTTAAAAGATACAAAGATAAATTACATTTTGTTCATTTTGAAAACCTTACAGAAAATCCAAAAGAAGCCATGGATAGAGTATGGGATTATTTAGAATTAAAAGTTCCAAAACATGATTTCAATAACGTAGAGCAGTACACAATAGAACATGAATTAGGTTGGCCATATGGAGATCATTCTATACGCAATAAAGTAGAACCCCTAGAAAAAGATTGGAATAAAGTGTTAGGCAAAGAATTCTCTGAAAAAATAAATGAAAGCTTTAAGTGGATTAATACACTATAAAGTGTAACTATATTTATGAATCCAATAAATTTACAAAAAGTAGATCAAATCATACCAAATGAAAATGCTCCAGAAACAGCCAGAAGCAGAATAGATAACGATCAATTAAATTCTTTAATCAATCTTTTAAGTTCTATTGATTTAAATTTACCAGAAGGCAAAACAGTTTCGGATATCAGAGCATTTAATATAAGAGTAGCGCCAAATAACAACGGCGGAATGATTAACGTTGTTTTTAAGGTATAATGTTTTTATTTAATTTTCTCTTTTAAATAAAGTATATAAACTAAAACTGCATCACATATTAACCAAGAAGCTAGTGTCACATAAGAGTATTACGCTTTATCAAAGTCCAATACCAACCACCATCCCCACAACTGACTCGTCTCCAGCCATCACCGCCGCTTGATGATTTTATTAAAAATAAGTGTAACTAATATATAATATGGAAATCGATTTTTCAAAAGATATATTAGCAGCCAAAAAAGGCAAAGCCCCACTTAATAAACCATTTAGACTTCCATCTGGAAGCAAAAAGAAGTTTGGTGTTTATGTCAAAAATGATAAAGGCAATATTGTAAAAGTTACTTTTGGCGATCCAAATATGTCTATCAAAAGAGATAATCCAGAAAGAAGAAAAGCATACAGATCAAGACATGGTTGCGATAATCCTGGCCCAAAATATAAAGCTAACTACTGGTCTTGTAAAATGTGGAGCGCCAAGCCAGTTAGCAAAATTACAGGATCATGTGGTAAACCAAATTGTGGCTCAGTTCGAAACGAAGAAGAAGTCACTTTAGAAATAGACGTTCAAGCTAAGAATAAAGGTCTTTGGTATAACATCCAACAAAAGAAAAAAAGAATGGGCAAAAATTATCGCCCAGCAAAACCAGGATCAAAAGATAGACCAACTCAAGAAGCTCTTAAAAAAGCACAAGGCTCAGATTATCTAAACGAAGAATACGAATGGGATGGTGAAACAGAATTTGATCAAGTCGAACTTCTTAAAATTGATGCTTCCTTATCTCAAGCAGAAGAAATTGAAGATCTAGAAGATTACAAAGAAGATTTTTATGGTATGATAGTTGGTTCTATCACTTCAATTCAAGTTCACGCTCAAAACATTTTAAATAAATTAAATGATCCAATGGTTAAAGAAAATCTAACAGAACCATTCTTACAACAAACAGCAGCACTAGCAGAAGATTATATGATTACTATTCATAACTATGTAATGTTTAATAAAGAAAATGAAACTGAAGCTAAACAAATTAAAGGTGAAAAAAATATTAAGTAAACTCTGGGATTGTAAATCGAAAACAATATTCGTTGGGGTTGCATTAATCGTATCTTGGTTCCCTAGTTTAAATAAAACTTTACTTTAACTAAAAATGTCATATAATGATGTAATAAGACCTTCTATTAGATATATTAAAAATAAAATAAAATGAACAAAAACAACTATCAAGCGTCTATCTATTTAGATGAAAGCAAAAAGGAGTGAAGTAATATGAAAAACAACCTAATAAAAAGGTTACTAAAAAGCACAGCCGCAAAATTAATTGCGGCTTTTTTAATGCTCAGTAGCGGCCAGTCAAACGCTGC
>Ga0247843_1007471_pt1 | contig 13409 bp, 7 predicted proteins | sample LaCruzMarch2017__FD_192420 | JGI IMG/M metagenome (GOLD analysis project Ga0247843, IMG submission 192420) | Freshwater microbial communities from meromictic Lake La Cruz, Castile-La Mancha, Spain - LaCruzMarch2017_8m | ecosystem: Environmental > Aquatic > Freshwater > Lake | place: Spain...
ATGACGTGTTGAAAAGTGAAATAATATGGGATTAGGATGCGGGAACAGGCCCGCCGAAACAAAGGACTTGACCACGCACGATGAAGACAAAGGCGTCGACAATCAAAGGCTACATCCCAGTGCGAATTGAGATCCCTCCAATCATACTTGGAAGAAGCGACGACGTCGATCGGCAACATCAGCGCCATACATTCACATCGTTCATTTATGTCAAAGAACACGCGCCGAATACATCACGCACCGCCGCGGTTGCTGAAGATGGAGACTCGACGGCTAACACGCGCACGCTTTTCATTGCCAACTGTCCAGCGAATGGACCGATAACCACGGATGCATATTTACGCGCCATCTTCGAATCATCGTTCGATGCCGACATCGTTCGAGTGACCGTCGTACGAGATCATCCGCGTTATCGTCACAACATGTCAACAACTACTGCAGGGACGGCCACGCCGAATGACGTGTTTTTCCGACAACAACAAACATCAGCGGCCGGCCTCGACGACGACGACGCATGTGCTCCCAGCAGAAGAAGAGAGGGAGATGGGAAATTTGCACATGTCGTATTTGCAACATCCAACGAAATGAAGAGAGTGATGAAGAAGTTGGCGGTAGTTAACAGTGAACGACCATTGCGTTTGGAGGATGTCGTGATACATCGTCTACTTTCGGTAGTAAGAACGAAAGATGATGATAATAACGACGAGGGGCGATTAAATGGGATACATGCCGTCGTCGCGCGTGCACATTACAAGGCTGGACGACACATGTCACGTCAAGACTTAATGCAACTTTGTAATGATGTCATGACATCGTACGAACACGACGAGGAAGGAATGATAAACGAGGCCAAATTGGCCAAGGATCGACCAGACCAAGATGGTTTTGTTACCGTTACGCATAACAAAAAGAAGACATCGACATCATCATCCATGACGATGATGACTGCTACTTCGTCGATTGGATTGGAGGAGGATGGTATTGGCGGCGCTGGTAGACAACGAGGTGGTAGACAACGAGGTGGTGGAGGAAGAGGAATGGGGGATGATGGTTCATCGAAACGTAATCGTAGTAAACGCAAAAGTAATAATAATATAATATCCGGTGCGGATGAACTAACCGATTTCTATCGGTATCAAATGAAACTTACACGTAAGGTGGAGGTACAAGAGTTAAAGAAACGGTTCGAGGAGGATTTAGTGAGGGTACAAAAGATGAAAGAGGAACGTGCCTATCGACCTTTTTGATAGTTATATACAGAGGAAAAGAATGAGAAAAAAAGAGAAAGTTTGTGTGTGAGCTGTATTGCAGGGTATGATTTTAATTGTTATTCACAAAAGTGTGACATGAATTATTTTAGGCCAAGACTTTTTTTTATCTAACCCTAACAAAGTTGAGGAGCATTGTGATTTCCCATCTCGTTACAAAACCTTAATTTGCGGCTACTTACGAGACATGTATTATTTTTAGGCCATGGACTTCCAGGACTATCAATCAAATTCATGAAAATGTTAATCATGAACAAAATACGAATTCTTAATACAAGTGTTACATGAATTATTTTTGGGATGGGAGGGACTCAAATTATCAATCACCGTCATGAAATAAAAATCATGAATAATAGGATGACAGGATGACAATTAATTTCAAACACCTCCGAAAGACTCGCACCGCTTTCTTGATAAACTTTGTTCCTTAAATGAATAAATCGCCTCCAACAAGTTGTTATTTGGCATATTCTGCACTTCATTCAAGCCAAACTTGACTTCCAGATCATTCTGCAATCGTTTTGCGACTCCAATTGCTCCCCATTTCAAGTAACATTTCAATGAGTGCTTAAAGAAGGACATAGATTTCTCTTGGAAATTTCGTTCGTAGTAAAAATCTCCAGCAAGCTCACTTGCAATGGCCTCTTCATGTACAAACCTATGCTCGTTGGCAGAACAAATAGCCTTATCATAAATTGATGCAGCACTATCAAAGTTGCCATCGGTATACAATTTCTCTGCACTAAGCAATAGTGCTTTATTCTCCCAATTCCACGATGAGTGATCAGTGAAACTCAACAGCGTCTTCAAAGACAAAACTCCCCGTTTATACCACTCCTCTTGTGATTCCTTGTCCGTTGCTCTCCTTGCACATTGAAAAGCAATTAATCCACTTAAAAACATACCAACCAGCAGGACAGGTCTAAGGATGTGCTTCCCATTCTTCATATCTTGCGAAAAAGTACTTGTCACATCGAGCGTTATGATATCAACTCGGCGAAATAAGAACAAGCGCTGAATGGCATACACAACTCGATTCATTTGTTGCAATGAATCGATTGATGTCGATACAAGTTCAAGAATGCTTTCCAACGAATCTTCATCACCCCCATGTTGTATGGCATTACATTGCTCTTGAAGGTTTACAAACAAATTTTTAGTCCAGGCATTGAAGATTCCTCGTTGTTGGACGTCTTGGATTTCTTTAGTTGTGGTCAAAAGGTTTGCTCCAGCCCAATAATAGATGCCAACGGCCGAAGCATGATTCAAATATGCATATAGTAAGTCGCCTGATCTCTCTCCTACGCTTCGACCAATGTTATGCGCATCAACAACGGCCTGCAATGGTACAGATGTAAATAGCGTTGATTGGTAAACATATACTATAACGCTTGATTTGCATATAGAACAGTTTCCTTTATCTACCAACTGCAGAGCCAATCTGCCTGTAATTGCGAGTGTTAAATGATAATAATGAGATGAAATATTAGAGTGTGATCACAGACACAATAAACATGAAGTCATCCAACAACACACCTAAGCGGCAAGCATGTGTGATGTACTCGGTCCCCATATTCAATAGGTTCGCGCCCAAATAGACAAATGCCAGCGGACACAGAGGTGTAAGGCCATTTCTCAAAGTGAGATCGGCCAATCGAAGAGAAACTGATCCTAATAACGATGGGTTAATGAAGTGTAGCATATTTGCAAGTTCCGCGTAAACCTTCATGAGGAAGATAACTCTTTTATCCGTCGCCATTTCCATGGTAAGTATAGATTCATCAGTCATGTTATGTAAGGTGGCGATCATTGACTGCAGTCCTATAACAACACTGTCATTAATCGGCTGCGGCAAGTCTTCTCCACATTTTTCGATGATGGCGAATGTAGACATTATATATTCTTGAAATTTAAACGCCTGAGCTAGCGCTTTTGCAGTCAAGAACAAACAATTAAGGGTGTCATCGAAGCACGTCGCATGCTTAAATATTTGGTCAGCATAGTACCTGACCGCTTCGGCATCATTGATGTTGCATGCTAGAATGAGGAGGACAGAGAAGTGATTAGTGACCGCATTTATACAAATTCTGACCCATGTTATTTCACATTTTACTTACCAGCGGTAGCAGCCAAATCAAATAGTTTTTTACTGAGGAGGTATTGGCTTTGCCAGTGGTCATTATCCAAGAATGAAATGCCATGCTCGAAGAATTTAAGAGCTGAATTAAAGTCTGTATATTTTATCGCGAGTTCGCCAGCTTTTTTATTCAGTGCCACGACCATGTTTGCTTGGCCAGGTTCTGATAGCACACCCTTTCCTCCACAATTGACTGACAAACAAGATAAAAGTAAAGATTGTATAAAGAAGTGGTAAGTTAGCATAAAAAAACAAAAGCAATTGTCACCACATAAATTGCTGTATGTCTTACTCTGATTCACCGACATGAAAAATAGCTCATCGTTTTGTGAATCAATTTCTAATGTATAAGAGCAAATCGCCAAGCCTAGTTGCATATGCAATTCAAGTCTTTGCTGTTCCGACATCAACTCTTTCGCTGCCTGCTGGATCTTGTCGTGGACAAAACTAAACGAAGAATCGCTATCATGCTTTAAAAAGCCCTTCTCAGATATGAGTCGAAGCAGGACTGGTAAGTTGGTGCAGAATTCCATCGACAGGATGTCAATGACGGAAGACTTGACACAGTGCCCCAGACACGACGCAATGTGTAAGCCCAATTGAAGTTGAGGTGGCAGCCTCCGCATCTCCTCTACTAGCAGAACCACGACATCATGTGACACTTCCAGATCTATAATTTTGTTGATATCCCAGGACCAGCATGGTTTGCTAATATCAACATAGACAAGGCCTTGATCTTTCAAAGACACTAGCATCTGGAGTAATGAAAGACAGTTTCCTCGGGTTTTATTCAGCAACACAGATGCAAGAGGTCGAGTGATGCGGGGACTAAGGTGGAACGTATCCGACAGCAGATGGTTGATGCCGTCTACAGTCAAATTTCCCAACTTGATTGTTGATACAGAGCACTCAGCCGCTTTACCCAGAAATGTACTCAATGGCCCACTTTCATGCACCAAATCACTCCGACAACAGCATGCAAAGAATAGGGTTTCACTACCTTGAATGCTTGACACCACACCTCCGAGCAAGGAGAGAGATAATGGATCAGCCCATTGAATATCGTCCAGAAAGAAAGTAATTGGCCTCAATAAACTAGCTGAGATCACATCAAGCAGTTTAGTGAACAAGAACATCATACTCAAGGCAGCATCGTTGACACCACTGCTACCCGAAGGATCATTGCTTATAGGTGGGAGGAGCTTGGAGAGACTGGGCAACATTGTAGTAAACCTAAATGCCTCACTACCAAGAATTCGTTTTAATTTGTCTTCGGTAGACTTCAATTGAGCAGGCAATGCATCTTGTGCGTACAAATCACACAATGAATTGAAAAGCTGGGCAATCCTCGATAGTGGATTCACAAGGTTGTTTTGATCAAACTTGGCATCCAGGAAGTACCCACCTGCTTGAACCGTGAGCTCACGTATGTGCATGGCTAATTTGGATTTTCCTACGCCGGATTCACCCATAACTGCAATGCCATTGCACGTCCCATAACTAAGTTGTTGGAATGATAAATGGGTACATTCAATTTCAGATTCTCGTCCATACAACTTGTCACATACTTTGAGAGACGGCAAACCGTTTGTCATGTCGATGTTCATAAGAAAGCGCGAGGGATCGTTTAACATAAGCTCCAAATCAGTTTTCACTTGATAAAATGACTGGAATGTATCATCACCACTATTGTTCTGCCCGCAGTCAAGGAGGGCTTTCACCATAACAGTTAACGAATAAGGAACGCCCAATGACTTTAGCTTAAAGACGTAGCGCATATCTGCTGTCGGTGGAAAATTAGACGATCTCTTTTTTATCCGCCGAGATTCTTCCGAATTCAAGGATAGGTCCGTCAAATCTAAATCCAAATGCTTTGCGTCCACTTCTTTGCCTGTTGATTCCACCAGCAGAGCGTTGTCACATCCAGTAAAGAGCTCGTACAGGATTAAACCTAGATTGCGTAACTTATCCATAACTCCGCTTGAAACCAAGTTGCTGTTGTTGTTGTTATTGATATCTATCGTCGCGTTATTGTCGTTGTCCTTAATCTGAACATTATCAATAGTTTCCGTTGTATCTCCCTCTCCTCCAAATTTCATCAGAACAACATTCCCGACAATTATGCTTGTAAGTGGAGGCTCCGTCTTGATTATGTAATCAGTAAGCTTGATGGCAACGGGCAGAGCCAATAGAAGATACTCTGCAGGATTATAGGCAGACTTTGTTTGCTCAATCCACTCACGCAATGTGAGCTCAGTACGATTATTCTGCGGTGCAATGGTGATGCCACAGCCGTTGTCATGTCGATACTCATTATCAAATTCACCTAATTCATCAAAATCACTCTCGTATTCAGCGAACGCATCAATCTCGTTATCCAACTCATCGAAACAGCCATCAGTGTCAGTTTCCAAGTTGAAACCGTTAATACTAAGGATAGATCCTCGGAACGATGCGTTGCGGCTCCTCCCATCACCAAAAGAGAAATGAGATGCAAGGGAATTGCGATTGATTCCAGCAGCAAATGATGGTATTGATGATCGAGTATTGATACTAGTAATTCGTCGAACTGCCTCGTTTATCAGGATATCATCGTGATGGCTCTCATCTCCAGATAAATGAGATGCAAGGGAATTGCGATTGCTTCCAGCAAATGATGGTATTGATGATCGAGTATTGATACTAGTAATTCGTCGAACTGCCTCGTTTATCAGGATATCCTCCAATAAATCTTCCTCATTAACTAGTCCTTCATCCAACAGACCAGAATCTGGCAACATCGCCCCGATTACATTTTGTTGATTGCGTGTTTCTAGATCATCGTACCCTGCCCGGTGAACTTCTGAACTCTGCACAAAATCAGGCATTCCGTCGGAGTATTGAGATCGAACTTGCTGCTGCTGCTGAAGTGGAGGATATAATGGAGGATATTCGTTCTTTTTCCAACCTCCCAATGATGACAACACTTGAGACGGGTCTTGGGCTCCCCTACTAGAAGCAGCATCTCCAGCTACTGCTGACTTGTCCCGCTCGCGCAGACGGTGCATGACCTTGTTAATAGCCTTGTCCTCCTCTACGATGACCCACACCTTGTCAGACACATCTTGCTTCTCATCGGTAACATGAGTACCCTTTTCTGCAGCTCCCTCAATTAAGAATCGACCGGGGGGGTCCAAAGTTGCAATAGCATGTACAATTTGTATGGCAATCATCTTCTTCTCATTCTTCCGCGCCGCTTCGAATTCTGGCTTGCGTTCTTGTACGAGTTGGCGCAAGTGCTGATTGCCGGGGTGTGCGCCAATGGCGAAGCCACGGCCAAATAGGACGTCCTGTTGCGTGGTGTGCGAGGCAAGTTGAAAGTTGCAGTGAGTGAGTGAGTAAAAAATTAGTTATCTACAATCGCATATCTAAACCAAAGCGACGGTAAACAGCTAATCGAAAGCAGCTTACATTGCGATTTAGGATAATGTTCATCGCCATGTCATTAGGGTGAGAGCGACGTTTGTTGCCCACTCCTGATTACCATAGCCATAGTGCATCTCGGTTCATCATTATTCATTATTTCGCATTTTGCACACAAGGAATTCTAGGCCTTACGACATAATAGTATTATTTTTAGATTGAAGAAACCAAAGGGGAGAATGGATATTTACGTAGTATAAAAGATCCCCACCCTCACCCTAACTTTTGACCTCTTTTGACGATGACGACCCCTACTACCTTCTGGCGCCTCGCTGGTGTATCGTACGTGCAGGTGAGTTCGTGTCTCGACAATTATTAATGCAATGACGTTGATTTTTGTGTGCGATATTTGGTGGTGCGGTGTGTGGTGCGATGGCGAAATATTCAATCGAGTCCTCCCGCCGTTGTAAAAATACTTTTACTTGCGCCTGCTCAATTGTTTTTCCCATACCAACTTTTTTCACGCACATGCGATCGAACAAACTGCGCCATGCGCTTCTATTATATTATGCACAGTACGTTACCAAAGCCGCATCGACTGTCAGAGCAGCATTGAAGGAGCCGGCAAAGTCCAAGGCTATCGCACAGGAATCATTCAGCTTTAACAAGTCGACGTGGACGGATGGCAAACAGGGCGCAAAGACGGCAATGGTCAAGGGAAATTAATGGAGGATTGACTCTATTGTATACATTTAATATTGTAGATATTTTTGTTGGTGGGGGGGGGGAGGGCGAGAGACTATGGTTATTTCCACAAATCCACTATTTCTCATGTGCCACATAAGGATAGGAGGATTAAATGGCTAAATATTTGTTATATTCACAAATTTCACATACTATGGAAAGCTCCCACTGCCATCACCTTTCATGAGAGACAATCTTATTAACGTAAGTTATTATGTTTTCCGCTCCTTTCATCCTGCCTTCCTGCACTGCATCGTGAATCAAGCCGCACAATGGCATAGTGAAGCCAAGCGCTGATGAGGATGGATGCCACGGACAAAAACCCATTCCAATGTATGTCGGAGCACTCTCTACTCCAGACACTCTGTCTTTATCACGGATTAAACCATGACATCCACTTGACAACGTCGCGGTGAAATTGATATCATCAACTGATATTAATTATTACGCTTCTTTCTAGTCACCTCACGAAAACCGTCATTGTCTTCAGCCAGTGTAGATGCTCCACCACCGTGCTCCATCCACTGTTTTTCCATGCCAGCCCATCGTAATGAACCCTTAACTCGTCGATAAAAAAGAAGGTATGCACCACCAGTCACAGCTGGTTCACACGTCGTCCCAACGTGAGAATCATTGTATCGATACCAATTCTCATCCGCGGAATTACGCACTGTTGCTGTGTAATGACCACTGTTGGCAGTCGAGCCAGTGTGTTCACTAACACCAAAGAGCTAGGATTAAAATGGTTGGAACGCAAACACGTGAAGGAATTATTTAGAGAACGTCCACGAGCAGCAAAACAACGTATCGTAGTGGCTGTACGCCAGTATTTCATAAACGTCTTACCTTGTAAATGGGAGGAGCATCCGGGTCCTTCGGTCCCAGAACGTACGAGCTCAAATCTAATCGATCAATGGGAAAATCGACCTTATCGTCAATCTTCCTACGTAATATTCGCCCAGTGATCGGACACTTCTCAAACGTAAAACGTTTCAAGTGTATTATCAATACATCTGGGGTATTCCACAGGGTAATAAGTTTAAGTGCACATACATGCTTCTTGCACTTGGAACAGTACCATGAATTATGTGAGTCCAACTGCTCCCCGGCAGCGAATTGATCAAGACAATCCTTCAATGGTATAGCAGATCTTTCCTTCGGAGGTACCAGTGGTAGTGATATTGAAGAATAGACATCAAACTTTATAGACTCTCGACCACAACGGGGACATGTCAAGTGTGACCTGTGCATACCTTGAAAATAATCTACGAAGATACTATCATGTCGTAATAAGTGTTTCTTCCATGACTCCATTGACGCTTTACTATCCTCCATCCCTAGAGCTTCCATTTCCTCAACGTAAGGCTTACTTTTCACGCGATTTAAGTCCTCGTGTAGTCCATCCATTAAATATTGACAAAACTCTTGTGAATCGTGCTGATAGTTGTTGTTAAATTGTGGAGCAAAGCAGCAAAGTGTCTGTTTGAGCAATCGTGGCGCGATAATTGAATATTCCCCTGAATATATATCAGCAAGGAACGAGGCATATGCCGTTGCTAGACGTCCACCACAACCTAATGGATTCATTTTATTGATCTCCTTCACATAGTCACTAACAAAGGCCGATGGGGGATAAGTGTGGTAAGTTAAAATTTGTAACAAGTCCGAAATGGCTTCACTCTTGTCAGACTTACCCATTGAGGAAAAAATGAGTAATCGGCTTGATATGACTGATACACTGTAAGATTGAATTCATGTAACAAGAGTTGCCTAAATTGTGTAACCCGACTGTACCAGCGGCGGGCGGTATACCACGAAGCGATTCACGCACAAAACCAGATCCATGTATATTATTGTATGGTTTAAGAACTTCCACGGGAGCACGTTGTGATTCCAGAGTATAATTGAGAGTAGCGGGTAATTCCGATTGCTTCTTGTCGACTGTCTTACTCCTGTGCGTGTTCGCCTGGCATATCTCTTCGCCGTACAGATTTACCCACCGTCGATACGGCGGTTGAGCGACAAGAGCACTCTTCGGGCTCTGTTTTATTGGAATGGATGAAGGCATGTTATGCATTTCTTGTGGAACTTCAACGAGGACCTGGAAATAGTAATAATGACGAATAAACAGAAATTGAGAATCCAGGACTTCTTGTCGGTCGAACAATCAAATTGAGATAAAACACATGTACCTGTTTCTTGCGATTCAACAATAACAATGGAGCCTTCTTCCCAACTCCTTTTATATCCAATTCTTCCAACTCGGCACCACCTACTAGCTCTCGGGGACTGTCATTCTCATCCCCTACAGCAAGAACTGTAGCACGATGCCACTTGGGACGTTGTACCAATGACGTCGATTCGCGTATCTCAACTTCATCACCGACCTTAATCAGTTCACGCCAGTTATTGGTCTTTGTCCATAAAGGCATTGGTGAGGAGAGCTTACTCCCAGAAGAACTATTAGTTCGTGGTAACTTGACATCCCATTTAGATCCCCAACCAAAGTAATGAACCTTAATTGTTGTTTCAGACTTTACATCACATACAATTGCCTCATACCATTTACGTGCTGAATCTTGAGCATCAACATAGTCACCAACCTGTAAACGATTTGTTAGCTCCAATGGTCCACGTGTCCATTTGGATGTAGGACTATTCCGTACCTCAACTAACAACTCAACCATTACAGGTTTATTCGGTCTGTATATGTTATTAACTGATAGTGGTACTAATCCCAACCATTCTTCAACGGTGAGGGAATGTAACTGTAGCTGCTTCTGCGCACGTTCCATTGACTTGAGAGATGCCCCATTTCCGTCATCATTACTAACGCCACCGCCATACTGTTTCAATGTTCTTGTTGGAGCTACACATAATGTAGCAGTATCTAGTAAGTCATACCCATTACCAATCACTGTGGCGCTAGCACAGGGAGACTTTTTCCATAATCGTACACACGCATGTGATCGATGAGGCGCGGCAGCACGTTGAATATCATGTAATACTGACATCACCAATGAGGAACGTGATGCAAGTGCTATCCCATGTAATAAAAGATTATTCATCGAACTTGAAGAACCATCATCGAGTGGAGTTGTAGCCCCATGATCAAAGTTAGTAGTAGATTCACTACTAGTATTGCCACCAACAATAATGTACTTGAACTCTACGGGAGATAATTCTACTGTATACCCCACAACTTCTTGTCTGTCGTTGACGTTGGTGTCATTACTTTTCTCAACCGTAGTAGAACTAGTAGTGGTAGTAGTACCACCGACCGTACCAGCACCACAGCAATCCTCTTCCTCCCTTCTCTTCTTCTCCATAGCATCAAAGCTTTGTTTACTCTTTATAGCCTCCTGCATCAATGTTGATGATGGACTATGGACAATTTTGGGATACACCCTTGAGGAGGAGTTGTACTCACCATTATCATTCTCTTCGTATGTATTATTAGTAAACATATTATAAGAACTTGTTTGTTGTAGCACAGGAAGTAATAGACGACGAAATTCAATTGGACAGGATGTTGATGATGGTGATTCATCATTTCCCATCCCTTCCTCCTTTGCATGATGGTCAGTGGTAAAGTAGTAGGGATGATACCCTTGATAAAAATCTCGCTTGACATTATTGACATCTCTGTTCTTCGCCGTCTGGGTGTCAATCTTCCACTGATCGTGAAATAACAATGAACAAGATACTGATAATTTATTACTTCCGTTGCTACCATTTATCATTCCTCCCCCCTGAGATGATACTCTACCAGAATTCCCCCCACCACCACCACCACCACTACTACTACTACTACTACTATCATTTACAAATGTAGGTAAAGGAAGTTGGGGTGGTGGTGGTGCAAAGCTAACATCTCCATCAGTACAAACTACACCATGTACACTGCGGATTAAATCATAAAATGTTATTGGGACTGGTACTACCGCCAATTTCTTATTATTATTTGGGATAGCAGTATTAGTAGTATTGATATTGGAGGTGTTGGTTGAGGAGGAGGTGGAAGAATGTTGATTATCATAATTAATTGACAAATGTATTGCATCAACGAATGAAGTTAATTTTGATATTTCCTCATCAGGTGTTAGCTGAACATCATTATTGCTTGCACTATGATATGACGATAGTAATCCCTTCATTGATAATGCTACATGGGAGGAGTGCATTAATAGTGGATTATGCCGTGTGCACAATATACGTGAATCAATGGGACCTGGTGGATCAATAGTTGAAAGATTCAATGATGATGATGATGTTATTGCTCCTCCATGTCCTACTCTTTGTGCATTATTATTGTTATTGTTGATATTGTTCTTCTTCGTCTTTGCTACCCAGCTATTCCAACAATTTTCCACTGTACTTAACCAATGACTAAATTCATTTGTTTCGGTATCTTTGTTATCATTGTTATTATTCATGACGAATAATTCATATTGATCTGCAATAATAGATAATGCCGATAATGTATGTAATGTTTCGGGTGTGAGTGAGAAATATCTCTTTTTCTCAACACCAACACCATCATCGCCACTATTACCCTTCTTCTTCTTTGACTTATGTGTCTGCTGCTGCTGATGATGCTGTTGTTGGTGTTGTTGCTGCTGTGCTTGTGCATCAACTGTTTCCCATGTCAAAAACCAATTGTCAATTGCCATTGTTAGTATAGTATATCGTGCCCATTGTATCCATTTATTTAGATAATATCGTGGTATTAGATATACCATCATCTTTTTGTCACTACAATCACCACCACCATTGCTACTGGTATTATTGCCATGGTTGTGGATAGTGTAATTATTATAATTGTTATCCCGAGTATGGAGAGTAATTTCACTCCAACGAAGATTACTCACCGTAAGAAGTGGTTGTCCGACTTCATCGCCATTACTATTATTATGATTATTATTATTACTGTTAGTATTATTAGTATTGTTAGTATTATTAGCAGCATCATCATTATTGTGAACGACCAATGGTAATGACGTATCCAATAACAAATATCGTATAGCACAACTAAGGTAATCTTCGGATGATGATAGTATTTTTTCAGTCATACTCCCCTCCTTTCTTCTCTCCCGAGGAGGAAGATGATTATGATTACTCCTGCTGCTGCTGCTGCTGCTGCTGGAGACATTTTCAGTAATTTTAGTAGTAATATGTGTGACGTTATTATTCTTATTTTTGTTGTTTATGTTCTTTGTATTATTATTATTGCCACCACCACATGTCCTCTCGACCACTGTGGCCAATCCATCGTCACAATTAGCAGTACTAGCGGCAGTGGATGATGATGCATGATGATGATAATCTGATTCGTCATTTTTACAGGTGGATGGAGGTGGAGGAGGTGGTGTGAGACCACCGCACATACTACTATGGCCATCGTCAGCGTAGAAGCACTTACTATCCTGTGGACGTGTGGGGGATGTGAAATTGAAAAATGACGAGTTGTTGTACTTTCCGCCGGTGCTTCTACTGCTGCTATTTCCCGTTTTTGTTTTCGTGTTGCTGGCATTGGGAAGCTTCTCAGAGGAGGAGGGGTTTTTGTTCGTCGTAATATTACTGTCATTGTTGTTGTTAGGAGTATTCGACCGCGCTACAATAATAGCGCGCAGCAATGCCAACTTGGTGGATTGGAAGCGACTCAAATTCTGCGCATCCCATTCGTACGAGTGATCATGACGGTTGAATGTACATGTGGCGACGGCTGGTTGTCCTACTGCTGGTGGTTGTGATGGTGAGGAGGATACCTTCCTTGTCTGCGACGGTTGAGGCATAAACTGCTCTGGCTGCGTGGGCGCTGCTACGACCCGCGAAAAATAACTATCATCATCATCATC
>Ga0247843_1007473_pt1 | contig 13403 bp, 8 predicted proteins | sample LaCruzMarch2017__FD_192420 | JGI IMG/M metagenome (GOLD analysis project Ga0247843, IMG submission 192420) | Freshwater microbial communities from meromictic Lake La Cruz, Castile-La Mancha, Spain - LaCruzMarch2017_8m | ecosystem: Environmental > Aquatic > Freshwater > Lake | place: Spain...
AGTCCAAGTGGCATAAAGATCCATGGACCATTGTCACAGTTCATACGAATGGAACAATCAGGGTTCAACGCGGAAACAAGTTTGAAAGACTTAATATACGACGAGTAAGACCTTACTTTGAAAATGATAGCTAATTAAAATATAGTAGGCAACCTAAATATACTTAGTTTAACTTTGGATTAAAACAAGTATGTCTCCTGTCGTAATAAGACTTACGCTGTTTGTGGTAATCGAAAAACCACCGTCACATTATGTCCTCCACAATGATGAGGGGTTTTATTTTCCCATAGGGTTGTTCCTCCATCATGTGACGAATAGTAAGAGGGGTTTTATCCCACTGGGTTTCCTCCTTACGTAGTTAAGTTGTAACACTTTATCTTAGTTCCCCACACGAGGTTTTATCCCAAGTGGTTTCCTACGTGAACCTGAATGTTCATTCATGGGGGAGAGTGACATAGGCGCCATGGTATCGTAGATATTTACGTACCGCGATAGTAGGACGATACGTATGCTATAAGATGTGATGTACATAACTAGGTAGTGTACCAACGTTATAGAGAAGATTGAATAATCTTCTCAATATTAGAAAGGGTATTTCTTTTCTACGAGTATTTAATAGTACATAAAAAATTGTACTAGAAACGGCGCGCCAGATAAATAGTCGAGCGTCGCGAGGACGCTGCGACAATGCCGTGGACGATCGGATCATTGTTGATACCGATCGGACGATTTAAACGCGTAGGAGTAGTTCCTACGCGTCGCGATAATATTGGGGTATTCCCCGCTTTCTTTTGTATGCCGATGTGCACTCGCGTGCGCATTCGACATGCAAATTAGATAAAATAAAGATCATAATTTTTCCAACAGTGTTTTAATAACCGTAGGTAACTGCCTAGGTCAAGGCTTCCTGCGTTTGCTCAATACACCTAACTGACAGGGAAGTGACGATGCTAAGAGATTGAAAGTGGTAGAAGCATCATGTTAGGGTTAGGTTCCTAACCCTAATTTTGTTTGCCGACAGGAGTCGGGCGAGGGGGTTGAATCATTATTAGAACATGATTCCAAACCCAACTGCCGACTGATATCTTGTCTTATATATTTTATATTTATATCTATATCTGTATATCAATACTCGACGGATGCGCGACGAGCTCAAGCCTCTGGTTTCAATGTACCATTGTACGCTGAAATGGTCATTTTGTTTTTCTTTTGTGTTCCGATTTCTGGGTTAGGTAAGGCGCGCTTCAAGTGCTTTTCGAAAGGAAAGTGACTGTGACGAGTTGAAAGATGAACGGTTAAAATGACCAATTTTTCATCATCCTGTTGTGACTTCTCACTTTTCCCATGTTGCGATGCTTTTTAATTTACGTCTACATCTAAATTGGGAATAACATCTATCTGATCACGAGGTAATAGAAAGTCGAAGATATCAAATCCGGGCGTAGCGTCAGATATCTTAAAGTTTTGGGTTGCTTTCAAAAGTAAGGAGCTGTAAGCGTGTGCTATTCCAATACCGATTTGTTGGATAGTAGTAATTGATGGTGTTGGAGCCATATATGAGCGACCAAAGATCGTCGTGTGGTTGGTTGCGTCCGCTGGGTATGTTTCCAGTGATGGTCTGCTTCTAAAAGTATTCCACTGGGTGCTGGGAGAGATGTTGCTCGTTCGTACATTGCCTTGGCATTTGGTCAATTAGGCTTGAATTGTTTACGGGGTGGGATTGGTGGAGGGATAGTTCCATATAAAGTATATCTCCAAAAGAGAGAAGTCAGACTAGCCATCGTGCTTGCTGGCTCGTGCGGGTCCGGTCTGCGTTACTATTCCTACTACCGTCAGAACGTCAATACATTGAGGTATTAGAATTACATGGACTACGTGAGATCTGTCCATTATCATTATCATCAACACTGTCATCGGCAGCGACATTGTGTACGGGGTTGACACGGGAGGGTGAGACAAAGGTGGGTACTAATAACAACACATTCGCGTCGGACGGTGTCAAGGCCGAGTGAAAAATCGACGATGATAGGCCCATTCAAAGCGCATCGACGAGCTGTATCGAATTGAACTGGTGCAACGCCTCGGTAGGCCGTTGTTTGTCATGTAGCGATGATAATTCGACAAATATTCAGGGCGAAAAAAGTGGCCGTCGCGGTGGAAAAATGACCAATTATTTTTGACGATACCACGCCACCGTTGAGAACTCACGACAACGAGAGGTATCGATTAATGGTATCGTATACATGACAATCAACAAATTTAATTATTATCATTTTTTGACGAAAACAACGACAACACCCTAGGCAAGCCTCGGTGATACTGTGATAGTGGTGACGATAAAGATGACGACTGTAAAATTACAGTCGTCTCGCTACGCTTGACATCCATTACAACAAACAGCCTCACTCCACTGCGTTGCGTTCGACGATACGTTAAAGTTGGTCTCGTTGGTATCTACTCTATCATGTCCAACGTCCTCCAGACCGGCAGAAGAGTAATGCTAAAATGCTAGATGGTACTAGAGTAGTGGTACTCTACACTACTCAACACTCTACCCTTCTCCGGTCCAGCAGGACGTCGCACTGACAACAACATACACATCATCATGGCTACTAACTACATGTATTAACGTCCTGTCTGACCGAATACGGTGATGGTGGTGACGGTATGATGATGATGCGAACGATGTTACCGTCGAACGAAGTGAGACTGTGTGTGTGTGTGATATGATGAATACTCCGGTCTGGTAGGACGTTGTTTACATGACTATTGCGACAATATTAACGAGCGCAGCGTTAGCGAAGTGAGGCTGTTGTTACTGGTTGTCGAACGGAACAAAGTGGAGTGAGGCTGTTTTTGTTGTTTTTGTCACTGTTGTACATTATTTCATCATACATATTACATTCATCAAGTAAAGCGAGTAAGCCCAAAGGGCGGCAAGGATATTGTCAACTTTTATCCATTTGACAACAACATATTATCATTATTGTAATCCCCTTGTTGAGGCGGTTCTAATGGTGGTCTTTTCATTAAAATCGGAAATTTTTATCATAAATAGAGTAAGTTATGAGCTGATTGTATATATTGCAGCTTATATTTATATTATTTCATCTTTAAAAATCATTTAATTATTAATTACCACCTCTCTACTTTATACCACCACCACCACCACCAATTTATTGTATTCTTGGTTGTTTGTTGTGTTTTTGCCATTGTTCGTGTTCCATTCATATGCCGACTCGAACAAAGTATACATCATACATACATACACACATACACACACACATCATCTTACATGAGGATAATGTTGGTAAAAATCTTATTTGACGTACAATTGATACATGTGTGCATTAATATTCATTTGTAACGTAATCAGCGCCTCGGTCAACGACGATGTGGTGTTGTTGGTGTTGAAATTATTATTCGAAGTACACCGATTATTCCTTCTGTGTTAGCTTCCGCTCAGTTCGCGCTTGTTGAATCTCACGATGTATGGGAATATTATTCCCATACTCCAACTCCTCCTTGCCAGGAACATTCGGCAAAACGGGAGCTGCGCTGTGCCTGATCCCCGCCGCTCTCAATCGCAACCTTACGGTACGGGAAAGGGTACTTTTGCGGCCCCTCCTGCAGGAATAGCACCTCTAGTGGCGTCACCACCAGAATAGCGATACTCCCACCCCTTGCGAATAAACGCCGTGGATGATGTGGACAATGAATTACAATGATATCTACAATAGATGATGCACGACGATGTGGTCAGTTTGTTAGGTTGTCTATAATTTCGGAAAGTATTAGGATTTTACTTATCAAGAGCATGATAAAATGACTCTGAGATTACACAAAAATGACTACTGTTTTCTCGTAATTGGATGTCCGATCCGTTCATCTTTCAACTCGTCACTTGTCACTTTCGACTCTCAAAAAGCACTTGAAGCGCGCCTCACACAAAAAAGAAACTACACTTCCAAAGAAACTACACTTCCAAAGAAACTGCAAGCTCAGCGCAGCCCAGCACAGAAGAACTCCTTCGTACTTACGCGGAAGGAAATCTTCTTTTCGGTTCGTATCCTTCATCCTCTCCATCATCCTCGCATAATTTTTCAAGCCTCCGCATTGAAACATCTCAACCACCCCTCTTCTTCTCCAGCATTACCAAGACCAAGCACCTACTCACCACCATGAAGCTCGCTTTCATGTCCTTCCTAGTTGCATCCACGAGTGCTTTGGTTCATGCCGAAGCTCTTCGATCCAACGTCATCGTCCTATCCGTGCTGACAGCTTCGGCTCGCAGTGTGGAGGGCCACCTTCGGCAGGACACAAGCCCAACGCTCGATGAGCAACCACTCATCGATGGTGAAGACACTGTCCTTCAAGTCGACCGTTTCCCGTGGTTGAGCAATGCAATGAAGATCAACAACAACGCTGTAATCCTCGAAGAACCCGATATCATTGAAGACGAGGATGATCCTCGTTACCATCGTCTTCCCTCCTTCACCTCCATTTCCGCATTCGTGGACCAGCAAGGGCCCAGTGAATCATCCAGCATCTCCTCCCACCCTGCATTCGCGGACCAAGAACATGGTGCTTCTGCTTCCTACACTTTGGCTCATGGTCGACTTCGGAAGGACACAAGCCCAACGCTCGATGAGCAGCCACTCATCGATGGCGACAACACTGTCCTTCAAGACGACAATGGGTCCCGATTCCTTAATGCCATCAACTGGAATTGGAATCATTTCCCGTGGTTGAGCAATGCAATGAAGATCAACAACAACGCTGTAATCCTAGAAGAACCCGATATCATTGAAGACGAGGATGATCCTCGTTACCATCGTTTTCCCTCCTTCACCTCCATTTCCGCATTCGTGGACCAGCAAGGACCCAGTGAATCATCCAGCATCTCCTCCCACCCTGTATTCGCGGACCAAGAACATGGTGCGTCTGCTACCTACACTTTGGCTCATGGTCACCGTCAGCAGGACACAAGCCCAACGCTCGATCGCATCATCAAGAATATCATCAAAGATGAAGATGTGAAGATCAACAACTACAGTCGTGATCAGAAGAGATATTTGCTATCACCTTGGTGTGATTCCACAACACCTGAAATGTGGCACCCAAATTTCTCCGTTGCGTGGAGTGGTAGAGGCTGTACTCTGAAGGCAGATTGTGATTCTCGGGGGTACTCGACACAAGTGGAGTGCTGCAAGGGCGCTTTTGGGGGACAGATGAGTGGTGCGTGCATTAAGGGTCTGCCCAATCCTCCCACCTTCTCTCCCACCACTGCTGCTGGAGCATCTGGGAAGTGGTATGTTGACCAAGGAGGCGCGTGGTCGACTGGTGGCTGCAAGAATACCATTCCGTATCCAACCTATGCTACCGTCTTCTTCGACACTCAGTTGTTATGCTGCAAGGGTGCGTTCGGAGGACAGACGAGTGGTGCATGCATCAATGGACTTCCCAATCCTCCCACCTTCTCTCCCACCACTGCTGCTGGAGCATCTGGGAAGTGGTATGTTGACCAAGGAGGCTCGTGGTCGACTGGTGGCTGCAAGAATACCATTCCGTATCCAATCTATGCTACCGTCTTCTTGTATGAAGACTATCAAGACTGCCGACTTCTTCTTGGCCGCTAGGAATAGCGCTAATCCTTTGTGAGTTTGTGTTTTGCTTGTTGACGGCGTTAGTTGTTTCGTTGGGACGTTACTACATTGCCGTGCATTGGCATTGCACTGGATGACACCAACGTTGATTTCGATTGTGATGGATATGTTCCACTTTTGCTTGTATATTTTTCCAAAGGGAAAATTGCTAAAATGCTGTTGGATGAAGCAAATGACTTCTCATGTGCCACTACCGATGTTTTGGCTTTTAAAATGCTTTACTTAACTTCATTCTTTTAAGATACTTAGAGGCTTTTTGCTTTTAAAATACATGCTTTTCTGGTGTTGCCACTTTCAAAATACCATATCGGGCTATAGCTTTTAAAATACTGTTTTATGAAGTATATAGCTTTTAAAATACTGTTTTGTTAAGTATAACGCTTTCTTATTACCTCGCCGTGGTATCAAAGTGCTTTTATAATACATTTGTGACTGGTTTTATGTGTAATCACTTTTATATTGCTTTTTTTGTGTTTTAATGTCTTTTTTATTACCTTTTTTCGTCTTATGAAGCTTTTTTAATACCCATTATTGAGACACTTGATAGTGGAGCAAGGATATGCATATTACTGGGGTGTGAGGCGGCTTGTCCTAATCCTGGATATGCGATGTGCACGTAATATAATAAATGTGATTGGCTTAATTCGATTATCACTATCATTATTCTAACATCAACTTCGTCCTACTTCTTCGGCGGAATGACTTCACACAATTCCAACCACCCACACTGCCCTTTCCCTGTCCCCGCATTGTTATGTTCCAACAACTTTTTGGTGGTGCTTAATCGGCATTACCAGACTGCACCAACTTCTCTGACTCTTCTCCCTTCGATTGTTCCTTGGACTGTGCCGCGTACAGGTGCATATCTTGTGCCACGCACATAAAGCAATTGAAAAGCCCTACACTAAACAATTAGGTAGTTTAAAAGGTATACGCACGCGTAACCAGTATTTTAGAAGTGATATAACACAAGGTATTTTAAAAGTTATATAATTGAGCTAACAAGTATTTTAAAAGGAGTATCATCACGCGGCACGGTAATTTAAAAGCGATACTCACCGCTCGACACGGTATTTTAAAAGCGATATGCTAAAGGAACGGGTATTTTAAAAGCAATTTATCCGAACAAAACAGGTATTTTAAATGGAACATGGGCAGGGGACTCATGACTGGATCGCGAAATTTAGGAATCAGCGACAAAATATGGAACAGGTAAATTAAAAGTGATATAACAATGCACGGTAATTTTAAAGGGATACTCTTAAAAAAACAGTAAACTAAAAGCCATATTATTACACGTAATGGCAATTTAAAAGAAATAGGCATAAAAAAAAGAAGCTTGGTGCTGCACAAGTCAAAAGCCCAATAACGGTCGTTTATGGGTACTTTAAAAGCCATTTGACAGCCGTCGTGGTAATTTAAAAGTCAAATCATCGGTAGTGGCACATGAAAAGCCATTTGCTTAATCCAACAGTAGGATTAATTTTCACCCTTTTCCAAACGACAGTCGTAGGCTTATTTATTATCAATCATTATTCACTCATTCTCGAATCAATCAATCAGAAACATCGGCCTTAGCTTCTTCGCATCTGGCATGGGTGCATGGGTAGTTTACGGGTCTACCGAGATGGGTGCGAATCCTGCACTGTCGTGGTTTGGTGTGATTGGGTATTCCGCCGCCTCGGCCTGTCCTGCATTGATTGTGTGTATGATCGGTCCGCGCATACGCTCATTTACGGGAGAGAAGGCATTCTGTGCCACGGACTATGGTTTAGCACGATATGGACGTGTGATGCAGTTTGCTATTGGCTGTATTAGCGTCTTCTACAGTGAGTACAAAAAACCACCGTACGCATTGCGCCATGTCTAAAAAAAACGGGAACATTTCTAATTTCATCATCTATCAAACAATTTTTATTCTACCCTCTTTTCTCCCCAACCTCCAGTGTTCATATTCATGATCTCCGAAATGACCTCAATCTCGAATGTGTACAGCCTCGTTGTTGGTTTGGACTCCTACAGTGACACCACCATCCAATATACAATGAGCATTGCCATCTCCCTTGCTGTATTCACGTGGTTCTATACCAGTGTTGCTGGACTCCCCGCAAGTATCGTGACGGATAAATTCCAAGCCTACTTAATGTTCTCGTTGGTATTTATACTACTAATTGTGGCCACGGCCGCACCACAGAATCGTATCGGCCCCGCCGAATTTGCAGTTGCGAGTAATTGGACAAGTGATGGACTAGTAGCGGCAATAACCTTATTCATTGCTGTATCATGCTAGGTTGCATTTTCCTGTTTCAGGAATGTCTATTTCTAGGACTCTGTTTTTCATTCCTGCCAGGATTCCTCAGGATTCCTTGAAATTCTTGTTTTTTCCGGAGGAATTTTTTTACAGGAACCTCCTTTTGGCTGGACTCCGGAATCCCAAATTACTCCGGAATCTCCGGAATACTCCGGAATTCCTGTTCCCGCCAACCAAAACTACCGTGATTTGACACGAGACCATGGCGTCGGAGAGGCGTTGGAGATGCGACGGCCCATATCATGGGCTGTGGTGAACGTACGCCCTCGACCCAGTATATCGCCGTGACCCTGACATCACGGGCGACGCGGCGATGTGCTGGGTCGAGGGCATACGTCCACCACAGCCCGAGCGATTTCACTATTTCAGGGGTGACTTCTTGTATGCATAATATTAATAGAATAATCAATAATAACTCAAATTTAGATTAATAATATACTATTCAAGCCGCGTCGCTTCATGCGTGCAATAATACTAGTGTAGCCGCCAGCGATTTGACAATTGCAAGCCGCAAAAGCTGCAAAACTGTACCACTTGGTACCCTAGGCACGCCATGGTCTTGTCCCATGGTCTTCGTTTTACTGCGAAGGTTTTTGCTCCTTTTTCTTCCGATAAACAAGATTACTGCGGAACGAAAATTGAGATTCCTGTGAGAAACAGGCGATCAGAACGGAAAATACAGGAATCCGGAGGATTCCGGCAGGAATATGCAACCTAGGTATCATGTGCTGAAATGTTCAATCAGGGAACGTGGCAGCGTGTGTGGGCGGCCAAGAGTGTACCAGATATGAGGAAGGGGTTCCTCTTGGGTAGTGGAATGGTATTCTTATTGATGATGTTCTTTGGCATCATGGGGATGATTGCCTATGCTAACGATCCTGAGGCATATGACAACTATGAGAAGTTTGCATGTGAGAATATATTACTGTACTGTTTGGACATGCTCACATGACTCTTTATTGTGTATGTGGGATTTTGCCCGAGTGCATTTTTCTCAAACGACTATTTTTTCTTTCCAATTCAATTTCATTCGCGATGGACAAAATCATAACATCCATCAAGACCTTGCATTCTTTGACCTCCTTGAACCATTGGGCAACTTCTGGCATGTCACCATTCTTATTATCGTTACTGCCCTTGCGGCGTCCACGGTGGACACCCTTCAGACGGCCATTGCCTCCGTCATTAGTAGCGACATTATTCGTTTCGGAGTTGCTGATAGTACCGCACGCTGGATTAGCCGGTGTCTACTCATCCTGATCAACATCCCCGCCATCATTTTAAGCTCGAAAAGGTTTGATGTTATTGGTCTTTTCCTCGTGGCCGATCTAGTCTGTGCCACGGCAGTCTTACCGGTCTTTCTCGGATTGATGACCAAGGACATTGGTATCATCGCTGCTCCGACTGAGCTCGGTGCATTCATGGGAATTTTGTCGGGCTTTGCCGCGGTGCTGGTGAATGGCAAGATAATCGGATTCGATCGGGCCGTCAATTCGATTACTGGCGAGGTTATTGCATCTGGACCATTCTCCTACTTTTGGCTCACGAACTCATCTCAATGTGCCCTGTGTGGCACAACGACCATGACAACATTTATTGTTGTACCTCTTGTGGCCGGATTCTTCGCTCTTTTCTTCAGCAAACTCGATGTTATCTTTCGCGGGGATCGTGCACGTGAGCCGATCTTCAAATTTGCTCAGCCTCAACTTCTTCGGGTCGATCTGAAGGAATCGACGTTGTCAAATAATGTGAGTAAGGAGGATGATGTGTCGGTGACAGCGGCGGAGACGGCGGCGGATGCTGTGAGCAAGCAGGATGCATTGGTGAAAGAGCGTGCTTTCTCGGACAAGGCACAAGAGGATGAGTTCATGAAGTATCTGAACTCTACCATTAAAGGTGGTGGACTTGCTGGAGGGGACAATATGAATGTCACCAGCAACCTAAGTCCCGTTGCCGAGGGGGGTGACAAAGTGGCTGCTGATTATTAAAGGGGGATCGTTGTAGATGATCATCCAAATCTACTATTATACATAGCTTGCGGGTGCCATTGAAATTGTTAATTAGGCTGAGAGTTCAAACCGTTAGAACCTGATCGTGGTAATTCATGCGAGAGGGAAGAGCTTTGTGATCACTACAAACAGATAAATGATCACGTCAATCTTTGTTGGGGGGGGGAAGAAATTACATTTGATTTGGAGGTGGTAGCCTGAAACTTTATAACGAAAGCTACTGACCGAGATGTTGTGTGGATTTAATCAAGTAATTGCAACAGTAGTCTTGCTCTATTATTTGCCTTCTACAATGATGAAAACGGCTTCGCTCGGGCTTTTGGAGGTGCCAGTGGTACCGTGAATGCCGGGGGGGATGCCCCCCCGGACCCCCCTCTGTTGGTGACGTCACGGGCCCGCCATTCCCCCTTTCTTTGTTTTCTTCAAGAAAGTTTTTGGCGAATTAGCGGGAAAGTACTTTTAACGGGTTGACCGTTAAACAAATTACAAGACACCACATCAAACAAATGGCGGGATTAGTTCCACTTGTATGCACGTGAGAGCGTGACAGACGGAGAGACAGAGGAGCAATGAAAACGGCTTCGCTCGGGCTTTTGGAGGTGCCGGTGGTACGTGTGAATGCCGGGGGGGATGCCCCCCCGGACCCCCCCCTCTGTTGGTGACGTCACGGGCCATTCCCCCTTTCTTTGTTTTCTTCCAAGAAAGTTTTTTGGCGAATTATCAAGAAAGTACTTTTAGCGGATTGACCGTGAAACAAATTACAAGACACCACATCAAACAAATGGCCTTCCAAGAAAGTTTTTTGGCGAATTATCAAGAAAGTACTTTTAGCGGATTGACCGTTAAACAAATTACAAGACACCACATCAAACAAATGGCGGGATTAGTTCCACTTGTATGCACGTGAGAGCGTGACAGACGGAGAGACAGAGGAGCAATGAAAACGGCTTCGCTCGGGCTTTTGGAGGTGATGGTGGTACGTGTGAATGCCGGGTCAGTCCTGTGTATGATGTTGTTAACTGCATTGCATTAGATTATGTACAGGTTGAAAGGTCGTATGAACAAAACCGGGGTACCAAAAGAAGCACAAGACGATGCTCTTTCCAATGGTACCACCGGCGGCCGTCAAACTCCAACAGGGCGACCAACGCGAGGCGATGTGGTGCGGATGACGGTATTTTTTGTTTTGTTTGGGTGAGGTCGGAGGCTTTGAATTTCCCTTTTTTGGCGACGCTCATTTTTTGGCGAGAAAATTGGCGACGGACCGTTGAGTCCTGAGACTACGGACAGGAGACAGATTTGGCGGGCACTCAATTCCCGAAATTTCTATTCCCGCCACGTTGAATTCCTACGTGCCCCCCATATGAATAGAAACAAAAACTCTGGCCCTAAAGGTTTATTGCGGTCACTTAGCCTGCCAACGCTCAGGTCCTTCTCTCCCTGTTTACACACATCGACCCACAAACAGTTCCCAAAATTTATATTCGGGGACAGAGATGTATTTAGGTCCTACGTGGGTTTTATACAAACTACTTGGGGATTTTGCGATGCCGGTCTAATAAGGGCTGCCGGGCTTTAGGAGTAACCTCCAAAAGAATAAGGGCTGCCGGGCTTTAGGAGTAACCTCCAAAAGAATAAGGGCTGCCGGGCTTTAGGAGTAACCTCCAAAAGAATAAGGGCTGCCGGGCTTTAGGAGTAACCTCCAAAAGAATGAAATCGGCTCCGCCCTGGGCTTCTGGAGGTGATGGTGGTACGTGTGAAGCCGGGGGGAAATGCCCCCCCTGGACCCCCCCTCTGTTGGTGACGTCACAGGCTCTCTGGTGACGTCATGGGCCCCACGTGAATAGGTATTCATGTACTACCTTAGATTGGTTATTGAGGCTTTCGTCTGTTTGCTTTTGGCGTGTCCCAGCTTTCGTGTTTGTTGGCGTGGGTTTGCTTTTGGCGTGATTTCCTTTTTGGCGGGTTAAATCCTCCACGTGTAAGCACAGGAGTTGTTGACTGACTGACTGACACAAAATGACCACAATAAGGATCTCCGGGCTTCAGGAGTACCTCCAGAAGAATGAAATCGGCTCCGCCCAGGGCTTCTGGAGGTGATGGTGGTACGTGTGAAGACGGGGGGAATGCCCCCCCGGACCCCCCCTCTGTTGGTGACGTCGGCTCTCTGGTGACGTCATGGGCCCCATGTACTACCTTAGATTGGTTTTGAGGCTTCGTCTGTTTGCTTTTGGCGTGCCCAACTTTCGTGTTTGTGGCGTGGGTTTGCTTTTGGCGGGTTAAATCCTCCACGTGTAAGCACAGGAGGAGTCACTGACTGACTGACTGACTGACACAAAATGACCACAATAAGGATCTCCGGGCTTCAGGAGTACCTCCAGAAGAATGAAATTGGCTCCGCCCAGGGCTTCTGGAGGTGGGTAAAAAACAAAACCAAGTAAAGTTTTTTTTATCATAAAGATTTACCAAAACAAACTACAACCAAAAAACAACTATGTCTAACCCCAGCTTTAAGATTGTACAGAATCAGACAATGATTTGCCAGCAACAGGATCTAATTGCTGAAAATCACCGAGTAAAATCATTGCCATTCCGCCAAACACGATGTTATTATTGAAAATCTCTTTCAATCGTTTATCAATCATTGATAATAATATTGGATTGACAAGTGAAATCTCATCAATAAATAACATTTTAATTTGATCAGATTGTTCAAACTTGAACAAGATACGAATACGTTAAGCTTACTCTCAGGGAGTGGTGAGAGTGCAACATTTGTTCCTGGTTCTGACATTTGGATTCCAAACATTGATAGTATTGTCATTCCATCTACAAGATTTGTTGCAGCTGCTCCTGTGAAAGCACATGACATTGTGCCAACACCAAGACTTATGGCTTGCTCCACAACTTTATCAACAATGAATGATTTTCCTGTTCCTGGAGCACCATGAATAAGAAGTAGTGGTGGTGCAACATTTTGATTCCCAATAACAGCTAGTTGATTGACAGTAGGTCTTGAAATCATATCAATAGAGAATTGTTCAACCGACAATGAAGCATTGACTTGCTCCTCCTCATCATCACTATTGTCACTATCACTCTGGCTTATTCTATCATGATAGGATGCTTCTCTAATTCTCCTTTGACAGTCACAATTTTGTTGCCGAGCAACCTCCAGTTGTTCTGGAGTGTAAGCATCTCTGATTGTCCTCTGTGAGACACGATTTTGTTGCCGAGTAACCTCCAGTTGTTCTGGAGTGTAGGCATCTCTGATTCTCCTTTGACAGTCACGATTTTGTTGCCGAGTAACCTCCAGTTGTTCTGGAGTGTGGGCATCTCTGATTCCCCTTTGACAGTCACGATATTGTTGCTGTCTTTGACTATTTTTTTTATTTTTGAGGTGTTGTCTCTGTTGCT
>Ga0247843_1007475_pt1 | contig 13402 bp, 14 predicted proteins | sample LaCruzMarch2017__FD_192420 | JGI IMG/M metagenome (GOLD analysis project Ga0247843, IMG submission 192420) | Freshwater microbial communities from meromictic Lake La Cruz, Castile-La Mancha, Spain - LaCruzMarch2017_8m | ecosystem: Environmental > Aquatic > Freshwater > Lake | place: Spain...
TAAACCTCCCGAAAAAAAACGCCGTGCGCTGGCTGATGCTCGCTGGCCCAGCCTGGCTCGCCTTGGCTGCCTCCGGGGCTGGCCTGACATCTACTTTTTTTCCTGGACCTGACTCGATACCGGGAGTCACGCCAAACATCCCCTGGTGGATTGCCAGCATTTTACTGGCGCCGGTCCTTGAGGAGCTCGTGTACCGTGGACTACTTTCTCCAGTTTTCCGCCGGAGTTGCGGCAATTTGATGGGGAGCTATTTTGCGGCAATCCTGTTTGCCTGGGTTCATTCCAGGCCAACCTTGGCAGGAATTTTTGCTGGGCACGCCGGCGGGATCCCACCCGGCCCATTTCTGCTTGCCCTTGCTGCGGACTGGTTTTGCCTCAAAAGCGGCAGCATTTGGGTCGCCGTGGCGTTCCATGCCGCCTGCAACATCACCCCTGCGCTGTTTAATGCGATCGATCCCCGCTGGCTGAGTTGGTTGGGAATGTTATACCAATGGGGTACTTGAACCGCGGAGATTGAATCTTCGCGAATGGTGGTGGACTCAAAATGAGCGACGATCAGACAACTGCAGACGAAAAAATCAAACGAATCAAGCGCCTTGCAATGGTTGTCTGTATTTGTAAGGGCATACCGCTGGGCAAAGTTCTGCCCGCAATAAAAGCCTGTGACAATGTCGCTGATGTGAACCGGATGGCTGGAACGGGGACTGGCGGATGCAAGGGACAACGGTGCGGGCCGCGCATCAAAATGCTACTGCGCAAAAAACACGAACTTCAGTCTGATGATTCCAAAACCACGGAAACAGCATCTGACAGCGACGAATAAACTGCGATATCCCCGGTTTCCAAAGACGTTGCAACGGTAATGTCCCTGCCCCTCTGGCCTTTCGATTTGCTCAGGCGAACGTCGTCAGGCAAATCATAAGACAGGCTCTGAACATTTTGCACCAACATGGGCCTGGCACCGGCACGATGACCGCACAGGATGTCGGTCCATTTGTCGCCAATCATAAAACTTCTCTTTGAATCGATATCCAAGGCCGAGCAGGCATCCGAAATCAATCCAATTGCCGGTTTTCTGCAGGCACAGTCAACATTGTAGGGAGCAACATGACCCTCCGGATGGTGCGGGCATGTCTTGAACAGGTCAAGCACTGGGCCGCCGAGTCGCTGAATTTCTTTCTGCAAGGCGCTGTGAAATGCCTCGACCTCAGCCATGGAAAACTTGCCCCGCGCAATCCCGCTTTGATTGGTGATTACGACAAGCTTGAAACCTTTTGACTTCAGGCGCCCCAAGGCCTGTGGGACGCCCTCTGGAACAACCAAGTCTGCAATCTGGAAGGTGTATCCGCGATCGACATTAAGGATGCCATCCCGGTCCAGAAAGACCGCGCGGTTCATTCGCTGGAACCAGCATTTGTCGAGAGCCACAGCCGGTCCTTTTCGGAAACGGCATATGGGATCACTAATCTCATGATCTTTTTGTTGAGATCATCGAGAACCGTGCTGTCATCGCCAGAGGATGCCTTGAGGTCGTACTGCTTGAGTTGATCTTCAATTTGCCAATAGATGTCCACCGGCATGAGAAGTTCAATCAGAGGTCCGGTGGTTTTGATCGAATCCCGCTGCGTTGATGCCAGCGAGATCCGATTGGCAATGACGAGGTACTTGCGAATCATTAGCGTTTTTTGGCTGGCTTCGCGGCCGGCTTGGCGGCTGGCTTTGCTTTGCCTGGCTTGGCGCTGGCTTTTGCCGGTGCCTTTGCTGCTTTGGCCGGAGCGGCTTTCTTGGCTGGAGCAGGAGCCGCTTTTTTCGCTGGCGCAGGAGCAGCTTTCTTCACCGGAGCAGGAGCCGCTTTTTTCGCTGGCGCAGGAGCAGCTTTCTTCACCGGAGCAGGAGCCGCTTTTTTCGCTGGCGCCGCCTTCGCAGCAGGCGCGGCAGCCGCTTTCTCTGGTTTTTTCGGAGCCGCTTTCACGGGGGCGGCTTCTTTTTTTGGTGCCGCCTTAACATCTGGTTTAACAACCGGCTTTGCATCTTGTTTTGCTGGCTTTGACTTGGGAGCGATCACCGGATCGATGACCTGTCCTTCGGCCTTCAAAGCAACTTTTTTGCCTTTAACATGAGGAACGTCAGCCTTCGCGTCAGCGTCTTCAGCAGCAACCTGCTCCATCTCATGGACCATCTTGAACAGACGTTGCCACAGTGTGTCATCCTTTCGGAGCCACGACTGAAATAGTTTACGGGCCGGTCGATTCACCAGCGCATCGTCCGTAAAGTAGGTTGAAAAATCACGGGGTGATTTGCGTTGCTTCAGTTCCGTTACATGCTGCGCAAGAATCAGAAGTTCAGAACCACGAGCGCGCAAAACCAACGAATCTTGAATCGGCATAATTTCAACTGGCTGCAAGGTTCACTCCCATGAAAATTAAGGCGACGGAACATCTACGTTTACTGCTTGTAGTGTTTTCTTTCTAGCCGAAACACCAAGGACAGGCAAGGCAACCCCGCAAACAAGGACCAAACCTGCGCCAGCCAAGGCAGAAAGGTCTGGGTGGCGACCGAAAGCGAACACCGACCAACCAAGGTTGAGGACAGGCGTCACATAGCTCACGGCCGCATTTAACGCTGCTGGGGCGCTCTGATAGGCCGCGGTCAGAAAATATTGAGCCACACTGGCCATGATTCCCGCCCCAACCAAAAATCCGTAGGTCTGGGAACTTTGCGGCCAGAGGATTTTAAAGCCGCTATTCCCAAAGAACTCTGCAGCGAAAACCATGATGTGCATCGCCAGGCCGATGACACAAAGGTAAAAAATCACTGTATTTGAAGAATTACTGCGTCCTGCCCGCGCAATCATCAAATAGGCAAAAGCGGCCCAAACTCCCGACAAGAGAGCGACAATGCGCCCCACCGGACTGTAATCCTCAAATCTTGGCTGGGCCAAAAAATAAAGGCCCACGGTCGCTCCCGCAATTGCAAGCCAAGTCAGCGCTGAATTTCGTTGCCGCAGCACAAGGGGCCCCAGCGCGGCGATCACAATGCTGTTGCTGGCATGCAAAAAGGATGTCTCCCCCACACCAATGGCATGGATGCCGTACATTACAAAAATCAGGGAAAGGGCTCCAAAAAACCCGCGAAGCCAAAGAGAGGGCCTGCGATCGCCAGGAAGTTGCGACAAACTCCCGGCAAACCAGGCGGCACTTGCGACAATCAAGACATTGACCAGCAGACGTACAAAACTGGCGACCAGGGGCGACCCTTCAGGTTCAAGCAATTGAGCCTGATTGATCATTGCCCCCATAAAGGAAAAGAAAACGGATGCCATGACCATGCACAAAAGACCCTTGCGGGCACCTGCCTCAAGGGATTTTTCTTCAGGCTTTAGGTTCAACCGTCACAGTCGCTTTCTTGATGGTGACGTCCTCAACGGGGCGATCGCGATCATCGGTTTCCACTCCACCAATCGCCTTGACCACGGCCAGGCTGGCCTCGTCGGCCGTGTTGCCGAACGCCGTGTACTGCCTGTCCAAGAAGGCTGCCTTACCCAAGCAAAGAAAAAATTGCGAGCCACCAGAATCTGGATCCTGAGACCGCGCCATCGACAACACACCGGCCACATGCGGCGTTTCATTGAACTCTGCCTTGACCCGGTAGCCTGGGCCGCCCGTGCCAACGCCCTCTGGGCAACCCGCCTGGATCACAAACCCTGGCACGATGCGGTGGAAGATGATTCCATCGTAAAACCCGCTGCGCGCGAGGCCAATGATGTTCTTGCAATGCGCGGGGGCCACTTCAGGCAGGAGATCAAGGGAGATCGTCCCGGCAGTGGTGTCCAAATGAACCTGGTAGCGGTTCGCAGAGAAATCGATGTCTTTCTGGGCAATCTCAACGTCAGACTTGAAATTCTTCTCAAACATTCTGGTACCTTTCTCTTGGCTGGCAGCCCTGATTTTTCATCGGGAAAGGGCCTCCGTCTGGTCAAACTCCCGCGGGGATCATATACTAGACTGAACTCTTCTCAAGTTGAAAACTCAGTCCTGAAAGGACCTCATCTTGGACGTAAAATTGGACCTGAAAAGGGCTCTGCGGCATCAGGGAACCGCCATTTTTACCTTTACTGCAGCCTGTTTGGCTCCCACTGCCTCTGCAAACATCATTGGCAACGACACCCAAAACTTCAATCCGACCACAAACGGGCTTGATTTCGTAACCGTCCAGTCATCCGAAACCCTTGACCCAGGTATTATTAACTTCGGTCTTTTTTTGAATCATGCCCGCAACACCTTGCCACGCCTACGTGACCGGGACACCAACGAATTCCCGGCAAAAAGCGGCGACCAGCTCCTCGGGATGGACCTCAACATCGGCGCAGGAATCCTGCCGAACCTGGACCTTGGACTCTCACTGCCACAGATTTTGGACCAAAAGGTCGACGACACTGATTCCGCGCGGGGCCAATTTTCCCAAAGGGGTAACACCGAGGTCCGGGTCAATGCCAAGTATCGTTTGACCGGAACCGATACCGGCGGCTTTGCAATGGCAGGTTCAATCAACTTCAACCGCCTCAAAAACAATCCTTATGCGGGAAAAAACAGCAGTCCGACCCTGAACATCGAGGCTCTGGCCGATACAACCTGGAAAGAATTCGCCCTGGCACTTAACGTCGGCTACCGGTGGCGCGATAAAGGCGATGAAATTTATGCCGGAAGCCCCATCGATCCGTTGGGCAATCAATGGCTCGCCTCGACGGCAGCAAGCTACCGTTTTGACCAATATGACACCAAGGCCATCGCGGAAATTTTCACCAGCTGGCCTGTGGTCAAATCCGGCGACAACACCAACCGGGCCAGTTCTGCCGCGGAACTTCTGATCGGCGCCAAGCACGATGTCAGCCACAACCTTGCGGTCCACGCTGGACTGGGCCGCGAATTATCCCAAGGAATCAGTTCGCCGGACCTTCGGATTTACGCAGGCCTTAACTGGACCATGGGACCCGAGTTCCAGCGCCACAATGAACCGACAACACCAGATGAAGCGCAACCGAAGAAAATGCCGAAGCCGGCCACAGACCCGTTCGCGCTGCCGCCCAAGGCCGAAGAAAAAATTATCGTCAATGACCTCTTGTTCGCTTTTGACAGCGACAAAGAGATCGTCAATGACCCGCATTCCATCTTGGCCAGGCTCGTGGCGCATCTGAAAAAAGGTCCAGGCTGGAAAAAGTTGATCATCGATGGCTACACCGACAGCCTTGGCAATGATCAATACAATTTAACCCTGAGCTACCGTCGCGCAAGCAACATTCGCAAGCGCCTGATCGAAGAATTCAAACTCGAGCCGAACAAGATCATGGCCGTTGGCCACGGCGAGGAAAACCCCATTTCCAAGAACAACAATTTCCAAGGACGTCGCTTGAACCGTCGGGTTGAGCTGCGCATTTTCCGCAAGTAACGGAGGCATTGACGCCATGAAAAAAATCCCCAAGGCCACGGCGCTGACAAATTCAGTCATGATGCCAGTGATCTTCACGTTCATCACAGCCATCTCGGGATGCCGCGCTGCAGGATACGAGATCATTGACCCCGTGAAAAATCGGGAACGTCCTGCTGGTCCGACCGATGCCACGGCAAGCCTGCTGCCATCCGCCAGGCTCGAGATCGTTCAGGCGGGCAAGATGATTGGCGTGACCAGAACCAACCAAGGGGTTGTTTTTCGCCCATCAGCAGACACGGTGGATCCGGATTATGTTGGTAAGAGCCCATGTGCAAATCCCGGCATCAACTCGGCTGAATACCAGATCAGCATCGACGGCCAACGCGTGGCGAGCACAAGGCAACGCGGCTGCGAGCCCCTTGAGGTTCCCTATGCTTTCGCCAAAATCGGGGCGCAAAACGTTACCCTGAAGGTCGTCAGCGCCGATGGCGAAACCGCCACGGCATCGCAAACCGTCCGCGTCGTGGACAATGACCCCTGCTGCGCTGTTCCCGCGCCGGCTGTTTTTGTGACCGCGGCACCATTGGTTGCCTACCCGGCGGAGCAGGTCAGTGTGCAGGCAAAGTGCCTTGCCACCGAGGCGGGTACGATCACCTGGACTTTCGGCGACGGAGCCACTTCCCTGGGCGGAATTTCCACCCACGCCTTTGACAAAGTCGGGCAGTACCTGATTACAGCCACTTGCACCCTTGGAAATGGCCAAAAAGCCAAAGCCACAGTGACCGTTTCAGTGATACCTTCCGGCCGGCCGCGCCCAGCCGGCGGAACACCAACCTTGCCCAGCGTGATTGAGCTCGGAATGCCACCGTCGCAGGTTCCGCCCAACCAGTCGGACCCAAGTCAAAATTGAAAGTCACTTGAAAGCCCCATGACAAAAAACCCTGAATCGAACGCCGCATCGAACCCTGACTCAATCCAAGCCATCGTCACTTGCCCCGACGAAACCAAGGAAGTTCTAGCGGCCGAACTCCGGGCTTTGGGCGTCACCGACATCGATGTCCGCTACCGTGCCGTGGCCTGCACCGTTCCGGACCTTGAAACTTTTTATGAATTGCATCTGAAACTGCGGACCGCCAGCCGGATCTTCCGCGTCGTCAAGGAATTTGCTGCCCATACAGAACAGATGCTGGGCGATCAGGCCAAACGCATCCGTTGGGCCGATTGGTTTCTACCGGAGCGAACCTTCCTGGTTGAAGGCGTTCCAGCAGACCGCGGGCCGGGCGTGATGGGATCGAATGCCATCAGCAAGACGATCCGCGAAAGCCTGCAGGCTGCGTTTGCCCAACACACGGGAAAAGTTCCAAAGGTTGACCTCAAAGACCCGAAGGTCATTGTCGTTGCCTTCATCCAAAAAGGCCGCTGCACGCTCAGTTTGGATACGACAGGAAAAACCCTGCACAAACGCGGCTACCGCACGGAAGGCCATCCGGCCCCAATCAAAGAAACCTTGGCCTGTGCCATTTTGGATTTGGCAGGTTATGACGGAACCCAGGCGCTCCTCGATCCGATGTGCGGCAGCGGCACCATTGCCATCGAAGCCGCCTACCGGGGGCTGCACAAGGCCGCTCACATTCACCGCAAAAAGGGCGAGTTTGGTTTTGAGTGGTTGAAAGATTTCGACAACGACATCTGGCGGAAAGTCTCGGACCGCGTTCGTGGCGAGCGTCTGGAATCGCTGCCGGCACCGATTGTCGCCTCAGACATCAGCGAAAAGTATGTCGAGATGGCTCGCGAGAACGCACTGCGCGCCCGAGTGGAACGAGACATCCAATTCCAGGCTGGAAGGATTGAGGACGCCCGCCCCCATGCCGAGACGGGGATTCTTGTCGCCAACTTGCCTTATGGCGCGCGTCTGGCCAAAGGCGATGATGAAGCCTTGAGTCAACTCTACGAAGAGATTGGCGACAATCTGAAAAAGAACTTCAAGGGTTGGCGCGCCGCATTACTGGTGGCCGAAGAATCACCATGGAAATTCATTGGCCTCAAGCCCACACGGCGCATCCCCCTCATGAACGGCAGCATCAAAGCCAAACTTTTGATCTACGACATGTACGCCGGCACGAAAAGAAGGCCGAAGGACGAAGAAACCCAGAATGACGAGGCCAACTCAGGGCATGCGGCTGACTGACCACGAAATTGATTCCATCAAGTCGGCGGTTCATCATTTTGATCCCGAGGCCCAGATTTTTATTTTTGGATCCCGCGCCCATGACAGCGCCGCAGGTGGCGACATCGATTTATTGATTGAATCAAAAACGATTCAATTCGATAATCGTATTTCGATATTGGCGGCCATCAAGAAGATGATTGGCGAACAGAAAATTGATTTGTTGGTATCGAAAGGGATCGACAGCGACATTGATCCCTTTATTCAGTCGATCAGAAAAGAAATGAAACAACTTTGACTAAAAAACCTTCACAGCTACTTTTGGAAAAATACTCGCAGCAGGCCGACAAAGCAGCGCATTGGTTAAGACGGTCACTACAAAAATCCATCTCATTTCAAATTTCAGACAAACTGACAGAATCAGAATTTGATGTTTTAGAAAATTTGACATCACGTTTTGCAAGGCTATGTGACATTTTGTTTCAAAAAGTGTTCCGGGCCATCGATTCAACAGAACTGGAATCGCCCGGTACGATTATCGATGTTTTGAATCGGGCCGCAAAACGCGGAATCGTCGCCAACGACCATCTGGCCAGGGAATTGCGTGAATTACGCAACACCATCGCGCACGAATACACGGAAGAGCAGTTAGTAGAGTTGTTTAAAAAAATACGCAAGGTCAGCCCAGACCTTCTTGAGATTCATGAAAATACAAAAAAATACCTGGCTGCGCACCAAGCCTGAGCATCCAGTCGTAGCCTCAAAACCAGGAATTCACCTCCGTTCGTACCCCTTACATTAGAGGGCTTTCCGGGGTATTATATTTTGTCAGGACGATGTGACATTTTTGTCAGATCGACCTGACAAAATAATACAAACAGGATAAATTCTTGATAAGATTGAAGTTATCGGAACTCATCGAGTCCCGCCTCCAAGGCGAAGCAAACCTAATTCAGGTCATTATTGGACCACGGCAGGTAGGTAAAACCACCGCCGTTCAGCAGGCTTTGGCCGCACTGCCCGCGACGACCCCGCGCCATTACGCCACAGCCGATGCCGTCTTCAGAAGCGACTGGAGTTGGATTGAGCGTCAATGGCACGAAGCAATTCAACTTGGATCAAACGCTGTTTTAGTTTTGGACGAAATTCAAAAAATCGATGCCTGGTCCGAGCTGATTAAAAAACTGTGGGACGAAAATCGCCGCAAGGATGTCCAGCTCCGTGTTGTGCTTCTAGGCTCAAGTTCACTGGCTCTCCAATCTGGTCTGTCCGAGAGTATGACCGGGCGGTTTGAACTGATCCGGGCTTATCATTGGAATTTTCTAGAGACCAAGGCAGCATTCGCCAGCGGTTTGGATGATTACCTGATTTTCGGCGGGTATCCTGGGGCAGAGGCTCTCAAAGATGATGAGTTTCGTTGGTTTTCATTCCTGAAAAATTCCATCGTCGAAACAGTCATCGACAAAGATATCCTTCAACTTCGCAAAGTTGAACGACCCGCATTATTCAAACAAGTTTTTGAGCTGGCCTGCGGTTATCCGGCACAGGAAATCAGCCTGCGAAAGCTCGTCGGACAGTTGCAGGACCCTGGCAGTGTCGAGACCGTAAAACACTACCTCGAACTACTGGAGGGTGCCTTTCTGATCAAGACTCTGCAAAAGTACAGCACAAACCTGATTCAGAAAAAGTCCTCCAGCCCCAAGATCCTTCCGATGTGCCCAGCGCTATGCACCTTCTCCCGCGGGGAGGCACAGTTAAGCAGCGAAGATCGCGGCCGGATATTTGAGTTGGCTGTTGGACTTGATTTGATGAGACTTCAAGGCACGCTATATTATTGGCGGGACGGTAATGACGAAGTGGATTTCGTCTATCGGATTGGCAAAAAAGTTTACGCGATCGAGGTAAAATCAGGGCGCAAAAAATCAGTCAACGGACTGGCCCGATTTCGCGAGGAATTCCAAGGCTCAAGCGGGATCGTGATCACTCCCGACAATTATCTTGATTTCGCCACGAATCCGGCCGATTTCTTGTCCAGGTTTTCCTTGTAATCATGACTGGTTGTCGAAGAGTGAAAATAGACACCACAGGGACAGGCGAGTTACACTAACCAAGTGTAGAGCATAGTTGGTCAACGTGTTTTGACCTCACCACACAGTGAGGAGGTCTTAACGTAAAGGGTCGAGAGATTGCCCACTGGCATAGCCACGGCAGACTCATCGACCCACCGTTTCACCAAAAGAGAATCTGATCCGGCATTTCCGGGTTGGTTTCCCTGCCGCCCACGTCAGTCCCCTCCCCAATCAAATTGATCGATAGTCCCCACTGCTTGTCTGTAAAAAACATAATCCTGACCAGGCCATTCATTGGCGCAAGGCCTTTAAGCCTGGCGGCGTGTTTCTCAATATGCTCGTAGGACACGCAGGGCCTGACGTAGACGCTGAACTGAAGCATTAAAAATCCATCGTCCTTCAGGAACTTCCGGAATGAAGTCGCCTGACGCCGTTCCCGGTCGGTCCCGACCGGCAGGTCAAATGCAACGAGTATCCAGCCCATACGGTACGGTGATCCCTTGTTATCGGGGTTGGGCATCGTAAGCCTCGAGGCGGACAGGATCGATACCTGGCAGCCACAACTCACTTTCAATCTGCATCTCGCAGGACTTCGCAAAACTGCGCACATACATGTCGATGGCATCCACTAACTTAAGAGAATACTTTTTGTGGGGAATTCTAAACTCGCGCAGGGCCAGACCGATAAATTTCGCAAATTGTTGAATGCCTTCATCGGGCGTTGGTTCATGAGGCAGGTCCCGCCAATGGACCAGCCAACGGACCACAAGGCCATCCACCAAAGGCCGCAGCGGCTCCATGAGATCGTACACCAAGGGATACGACCGGTAGCGCATCTTGTGATGAATCCCAACTGGGGCCAAAAGGCCGTGGACGATGATGCTGCGATGGATCAGTGCCGACAGCACGGCGTAACCGTAGTTCAAAAGCGCGTTGAGCCACCCCCGATGCCGCTGGCTACGGGACTGGCCCTTGGCCTCAAGCGCCTTAAAATATGCGCCGAAATAGACGCGCGCTGCCCCGCCTTCATCCTGGCGTCCCGCCTCGACAAACCGGTCCAGGGGATTGGGAGCGAGATGAAAAAAATCCAAGATAGCACGTTGATTCGCGATTTTATCACGCAGCACGCGCTCCCAAAGCTTGTCGCGAAGTCGGCCTCTCGGGTTTATCTGACCATCAAAAATCTTTTGATGGATAGTCCGGGTTGCTGGAACGGTCCACCCAATGGGTTGATAGCGCTTATCACAGTGGAGCAGCAAACAATCAGCCTCGAGCAACGCACTGATCAACTGGCTGGACAGGCTGATGCCCTTGGCCGCAATGATGATCGCCCGGATATTCTCGATCGGCAGGCTTTTGTGTCCCACAGGGGTTTTAAAATAAAGCCGTCCGCGGTCCTTGTAAAGCGATCCTCCATGTTCAAAAAGATGAACAATATGAAAGCTCACTGGGCGGAAGATTTCAGGACGCGCAGACTACCCTTTTCGATCAAGGGTGTAACTGCAATTAGAGACTCACACTCTTCCAGTTGAATTTGTCCATTTTCCTTGGCCGAGTTTACAGTGTAAATCCCGACCGGCGCTGCCTTTAGGGCGACTCGAACTTCAACCTTGTCCCCACGCAACAGCGGACGGCCACCATTCCAAAATTCAATTTCTGAATTCGCATGCCGGGCAACAATTCGGTCTCTGACGCCTTGGCTACTTCCCCAAGATGCCACCACACCGCACGCCCACTTTTTTTCGCCCTTGACGCGCCAGATCATAACGCCCTTGTGAGGGTGTCCCTCGAGCACGCCGTTATCGGGCAAAATCATGTGTTGATCGGGTCTGAAGTCCTCATACTCTTTCAACGATTTTACCCGGACTCTATGTGCGCCCAGTTGGACCATGATCACGCCGGGTAATTTCTTGAGGCCATCGGTGATTACCGCGCGCAGGGCTGTCGTCAGCGGGGATGTGGATTCCGATCCGGGAGGATGATTGAATTTATTTTCGGCAAGGGCATCAGCCAAATTGCTAAGTTTCCATTCAACGGATGGCGACCCTGCTGGCAAAAGGTGTTTTTTTACCGCAACCAGTTTTTTGTCCGCACTGACAGACTTTTTTGTCTCCCGAAGAGACGGCTTCGCTGCGTTGTAGTGTTCCGTTTGATGCGGCAGGATGACTGTTTCTTGAAACCACGTCGGAGTGGCAAATTCAGGCAATCTAAAAAATTTATTTTTGTTTCGATCAAGGGCCCATTCAGGAATAAAAGTCAGGACGGCGGCATCTAAAATATGGTGCTTTGGGTTCTCGCGATTTTTAAGTTTTTTACGGCGGGCGTCGACCTGTGCGGGGCCCGCGTCATCGGCCTGCGGATAAAGCAACGGATCCAGCTTGACCATGCGCCGATACCTGGCCGTCATGCCACCGGGCACGCAGACCACATGTCGGGTGCCCACACCACCGTCCATCGGCAACGACCAGCCAAAAGTTCCGTAGATGACATTTTGCGCCGACTTTTCAATGTAACCCGTCGCCTGCAGATCCGTTTTCTTGTTCACCAGACTTTCGGCATCCGGCGAACTCAGCAGCCGCTTGGTGAGTTTCGACAGACCAGGTCCGTCGCTGGTTCTATCCGGCATTTGGTTCACAAGATCCAGATACGCGCCCCAGCGGCCTGATTGATGCAGCCATTGATGGGGGGTCAAATTGCCTTTCTGGAACCGGTTGGTTTCTTTTCTCGTCAAAACCTTATTGTATAATTCGTCGGGTCCACCCAAGGCTTCTGGAACAATGTGATCGACATCGTAAATCCCGCTCTGGATCCCTGACATCATCATTGATTTAAGATCATTTGCGCTATTTTCTGTACCACGAGAAACAACGTCATAGGGGTCGCAGAAGCCCTGCCTCCTTGCGAGCTTTACCCGTTCAAAGTTTTTGCCGCCGGTGAGTCCCCATTCATCACACAACGCTTGGACGGCTTCGTTGTCTTTTTTATTTGAGGCCATTCGAAAATTCATTTTCGTCTTGGCCACTTCGCCTAAAAAACTCTGCGTGCCTGAATCACCAATAACCTCTAAGCCGATGCGTGCATCGTCAAGGGAAATGCCGCGGCCGGCCAGGTGATTGATCATCGCTTTTAGGTTTTTATGAAGAAGGCCTAAACGGTGGCGCACCACCGGATGCGTGATGGCATCAATCAAGGCGTCAACATCAACATTAGCACCACCAGCCAAGTTCGACCGTTGCCGCATTTGCGGCAGGTAAAATCCCTGCCATGGCATTGCCTTGAGTTGATCCAGCCACGCCAAGTCCGCTAAAATTAGCCCACGAAGAGGATCCGTATTCCCCCGCACAAGATCCCTCGCAAAATGGGCGTGCGCTTCGGCTGCAGACCAGCCATTTAAAAGCAAATCCGTAACCATGCGAAGGGCAGGCTTGGAGTGCGCGGACCGTCCCGATCCACTGCGCCTAAATTTCAGCTCTTCTTGCGCCCCCGGCGCCAAAGAGAAACCCAGGGACTCAAGGGCCGACTTGAGCTCTCGCTTTCCAAAAGTCAATTTGGCAGACATTTTTGCAAAGACATGCCTGAATTCCTCTGGGGTCAGTGCCTCGGCAGATCCATCGGGCGTCTTCAGGACACGAAGATTTTTCAGAGCCATCATGAGAACAAACTTTGGATAAAGGCGAATTTCCCGGGGGTCTTCAGGATCAGAGACAGGCATGTCTTTGATGGCCAACGTGGACGGAAT
>Ga0247843_1007477_pt1 | contig 13399 bp, 12 predicted proteins | sample LaCruzMarch2017__FD_192420 | JGI IMG/M metagenome (GOLD analysis project Ga0247843, IMG submission 192420) | Freshwater microbial communities from meromictic Lake La Cruz, Castile-La Mancha, Spain - LaCruzMarch2017_8m | ecosystem: Environmental > Aquatic > Freshwater > Lake | place: Spain...
TGTAGCGTTTTCCTTTGCTCATGCGCGTCTCCTGAAGTGGAGACGGAAAAACTAACACTCCACGACGGTCATTTTACGGGGAACCAGCCAAGACCATGTCGGTTGGAGCACAAACTTGGACTTATGACTATAACGCAGCAGGTCAGCTCGAAGACATCGCCCAGACGCTTGGAGATCTCGTTCCGGCTACCTTTACATACAAAGATAATGGTGCGCTGTACCGCCGAAACAATGGTGATGGGAAGTTCGTTGCATTCACATACTCGAACCGGGGGTGGATAACAGGTGTTGCTCACCGGTACGGACAATCGGTGTTACAGAACGTGACGACCGATTACAATTATGCCGGTAACCCAATAAGTCAGAGCCACGTTGTAACTGGTGGCCCATCCTGGACAACTACTTATGCCCATGATCGTGCTGACCGCTTGGTCAGCGAAATTCGATCAGGATCGACTGGCACATTTAACAACAGCTACAACTATGACAAAAACGGCAATCGTCTGAGCGTTATACGTAATGGATCAACCTACATGTATGGAACTGTCGGTAATAACGACCAGTTTTCATCGGGCGAAGGCTACGCCTTCAGTTCGTACGACAACGATGGAAATCCGTTAACGGTTTCCGGCCCATCCGGGATCATGACCTTCAGCTACTTCCAACACAACCGTCCACGAACTCTCACGATGAGTAGCGGTACCGAGACAATGGTCTATGATGGACAAGGCCGTCGAACCAAAGTTACTAGAGGTAACGGTGTGGTCACACACTTTGTTTATGATGGAGACACTTTGGTTCACGAATACTCCGTTGGCAAGGGCACAACATGGGGCACCTATTTCCTCGCTGGGATCGGCTACTATAACACAGCCGACGCTAAACAGATGTACCTGCACGAAAACGCGATCGGCAGCATCATAGCGGAGTCCTATTCTCCAGGGGCACCGGTGGTGCCGCAGTACAGTCCATCGGAATATGATGCCTATGGGAACACTACGTATGAGACCGCTGGAGTTTCCTACAGCCCGCATCGGTTCATAGGAAAGTTTGGATATTACTCAGAGGCTTCAAGCGGCATGCAGTTGCTTGGCGCTCGGTTCTACATTCCCAAATTGGGTCGGTTCCTGACGCAAGATCCGCTTGGACTTGACGGTGGCCTCAACTTGTATGCCTACTGCGATAACTCCCCACTCAACAAAATTGACCCAGATGGCAAGTCTCCGGACGGCCAGTCTTCGGTCGGCGAGCCAAGTCTTGGCGAAAGCTTAATTCCGATTTGGGGTTCTGGCAGAGCGGCGATCAATGATTTCCAGCAGGGCCGAATCGGATGGGGACTTGTAAACACAGCTCTGTGCATCTCAGACTGTGTTATGGTAGGCACGGTGGTCAAGTCTGTCGCGACGCTCGGTGTCAAGGCGACTTTGAGTGTTGGCAAGTCCGCTTGGCCGAAACTAAGAAAACTTTACGGAGATAATGACCTTGTAGCGTTCGGCCAACACATGCACCACCCGATAAAGCAAACTCGGTTTAGTAAGAACGAGACGATGCGTCTGCTTCTAAACCAGTCGTTCATGGTCACGAAGATGCCGGTGCAGGGGCGTATGTACAAGGGAGTCAAGTACTCGATGCATGGCTGGCACATGCTCCTTGACGGTCGCAAGGTTAAGGGAAATACGATGACGCTGATTGAGCGAGCATTTTATGGGACAAACGATTTCCATAAGGCTACAGCGATTAGTACAATTGGAAGAGCAGGAGCGGTAGCCAATGGAATCCGAAATTAGCAATGCCACAGTTATCGAGCTTTCAGATCTTCAGCTTCCAGTCTTTCGAATCGGCGGTACGATTCGGTTCGATGAATCGATGGACGATCTTCGACTCATGAATGTGGCAGCGTTGCCTGCGACCGATGGAGGACCCGCTCGTTTGAAATACTACTACTGGGATGCTTCGGACCGCTGGTTCCTGGCAGTTAACATCGTTAAGGTAAAGTCGTCACCTTTATGGATGAGGCTGCTAATCGGCAACCAAATCATGATAGCAAACTATCAACTACAGTTGTTGGATGAACGACCTCGCGAATGGAGACGAGCCTATAAGGACATGGTGGATCTGGTAGAGTTTTCTCCAGGCAATAAAATAGAGGCAAGAGCCAATCTTCGAAAATGTGATACGTCATTAAAGTTAGTGACGTGGCTGAAGACCTACAAACCTCCACGGTGGCCTTTCCAAGGATTGTAGTCGGCGAAATTCTGGCTGGACTGACCACATTGGATCGGCCGCTTTTTCCAATAGGGATCCTTCCATCACACCGGACCGGATGTTTCCTCCAGTAACATTTTAGTCAGAACTTCGACGACGTTGTCGTTGTCTCGTTGATTGAACCGGAATTCCATCTCTTTCATGAAGAGAGGAAAGTTCTTCCTGAATCCGCCGTGATACATTTTGAGTCTTCGTTTGGCGAAGCCCCAGAAGTTCTCGGTGCCATTGATGTGGTTTCGACCACTGGCAAAGGCCTTCGAATGGTCAATTCTCTCGTGGTGAAATCCATCGAGGCTAACTTGGTTATATGCGGTAAACCGGCCGGTGTAGACCCAGCTTTGGGGCTCGACGTTCTCCCGAATGGCCGCCCGTGAGACGGGACCCTGGACTGACTCCGGGAAGACGACTCGAACCTCGCCACCGCGCTTTAGAAGCCCAAAAACGGGGATCTTGCCGCCAGCGCCAGGTCCGCGTTTGCCTTTCTGGACACCGCCAAAGTACGACTCATCCACTTCCACTTCGCCACCAAGCGGCGTTGCAACGAGGGCTGACTCTTGGGCGATTCGAAGCCGAATTCGGTTGTAGTGAGCACAAACCGTCTTGTGGTTCAGCTTCAGATCCTTCGCCACTCGGCTGGCCGGAACAAGCAGCCAGAACAAGCGGGCAATCTCTTTCAGCTGCGCCCTCGTCAGTTTGCCGTTCCGAGACTTTGTCGTGTATTTCTTGCCGCAAGCCACGCACTTGCGCCGACCATCGCCCAGTTTGTAATGACGCTTCTCGCCACAACCCTTGCAGCCAACTACGCCTTTAGCGATACTTGAACCCTTCGTTTGACTCTTCAACCCAGTTCTAGCTTAATCTAGTCCGGACTGACGGAAGGATCCCTTCCAGTATTCACAGTTGGTATCATTGAGATTCGGCGCCTCCAAATGTCTGGTGAGGAGAATGCGCAGAACGAGAGAATGCCGGAACTGATTGATCCTGAAGAACTGGTGCTGCCAGTGATTCGAATCGGCAACTCAGTTCGGTTCGACGAGAGCTATGATGAACTCAAATTTATAGGAGAGATCGCTTTATCTCTCGATATGTCAGGAGGAAATCGTATTGACCATTACATCTGGGATGCGTCGGATCGTTGCTTCCAGATCGTAAACATTGTGAAGATCAAGCGTGCTCCATTTTGGATAAGGCTTATCGGTGCGAGTGAGTTGATTATTGCAAATTATCAACTACAATTACTTAATGAGAGACCTAAAACATGGAAACGTGCTTATTCTGACCTTTCCGGACTTGCCTTATGGTATGCCGACGAGACCGGAATCAGCAAGTATTCGGCCCGAGCCAGCCTACATAAATGCGATTCATCCCTCAAACTGGTGGATTGCATGAAGACGCACTTAAGGGGGCGCCGAATCGATGGTTACTAGGGGAGGCAGTTTCATTCAAGTTTGCTTAAAAGCGATTCGCTCTCGAGCGGCTTTCATGTAATCTAGTTTCCTAAAGAGGTGGACCATCATGGAATCACGACCGACCTACTTGGCGAAAAACGCCGTCTTTGTGCCGACCGATCTCGTGTTGCCAGTCATCCGGATCGGGAACGGTGTTCGCTTGGAACTGGAGCGGGAAATGCTCAAAGTCATGAGCGACAGCGCTCTCGATGACAACGGTGCCGTTCCGCAGTATTTTTGGGACAGCACGGGCCAGTGGTACCGGGCGGTCAACGTTCGTAAAGTCGGGCGGCTGCCGATCTGGACACGACTGTTCAACCCAAAACACCTGATGCTGGCCGAGTATCAGCTCGTCAAACTCGATGGCCCGCCATCTCGATGGATCGGGGCATACAAGCAACTCGCTCGAGATTACATGGGCTGGGCGAGCGAAGACGTTTGGCAGGATTCCTCCGAACGCGCATCGCTGCGTAGGAGTACACATTCGGCGAAAGAGATGATTGAGTGGATGGAATTATGTGCCCAGCATACGAAGTACTCAGACTTCTAGTCGACAGTAGCGTGCACTTCCTGCACACTCAAATCACAATCTGGCTAGCTCCCCGTAAAATGACCATCGGGGCGTATTAGTTCTTCCGGCTCCTTTAGGAGACGCGCATGGGCAAAGGAGAAAGCTACACGGAACAACACATCAACCAGGGGCTAAAGGAGATTGACACGGCGGCGAGTATCGCCTCGATGGCTAGGACCCAACTCAAATCATTCTTGATGATAGCTGCGATTGCCTGAGGAAGATTCAAGGCATCGAGCTCGTGGAAGCTGTTTTGACAGTTTCTAGTATCGGACGAAGTTCTAGTGCGCGAAGTGCGCACTAGAACGTGGATTGATCAGCGCCCCTTGGCGAGTCGGGCGTTGACGGCGTCCCAGTCGATCAGCTCGAAGTAGGCGTCGATGTACTTGGCTCGGGCGATTTGGTAGTCGAGGAAGTAGGCGTGCTCGTAGACGTCCATCGCGAGGACGAGGGTGTTGTTCCAGGCAGGGAAGGTGTCTTGGGCGTCGCCGGCGTAGTTGAAGACGCGCTGCTCATCTTGGTCGTAGCCCAGGTAGGCCCAACCGCGGGAGGAGATTCCGGTGATCTTCCAATCGGCTTTCCACTTTTCAACGGAGCCGTAGGCTTCTTTGATCAGGGCTTCGATGTCGCCGCCGATCTTGCCTTCGCCACCGAGGGTGTCGAAGTAGACATTGTGGTTGATGTATCCGCCGTAAGCGAACGCGTAGTTGACCTTGAGCGATCGGGTGACGCTGTAGATCTGGTTGCCCTTAGCTGGGTCGGTGTCGAGTTCGGCGAGCGCCTTTCGGATCTCGTTGGTCTTGTTTGCGTAGCCCTGCCAGAGGGTGAGGTGCGCTTTGTGGGTGGCAGCGCTAATGCCGCGACCGTCGGTTTTCAGAGCCTTGGCAATATCTGCTTCGGTGGGTACTTTAACGAGCTTCGGTTCCATGCGTTTTGTTCCTTGACTTTGGATGAGTGAGACAGGGAGTCCGGCAGTGGCCATTTGGACCCCGGCCGCACCAGCGGTGATTAAAAATCCTTTTCGCGTGAACTCCATCTCCATCGTGTCCTACGCCACGAGCCTACCTGTCCTTTACGAATGGACAAAGTATTGGTAGGCTAAATTTGAAATGAACCCGTACGTGCTTTCGATTCGACACACGCCCGCCATTCTGGTTCGAATGCTGGATCAAATCTCGCCAGAAAGGTATTCGGAGGCACTCCAAGCCGACCGATTTAATCTGGTTGAAGTGATCGCGCACATTGCGGATTGGGAGGACATCTTCCTGGATCGTTTGCGGCAAACGGTCGAGCATCCGGGTTCAACGCTTCCGGCATACGACGAAGGCGCGCGAGCGATCGAGAAGAAGTACGACACAAAAGAGCCGCATCACGAGTTGGAAGTTTTCGCCAACCGCCGCCGAGACACCGTGAACTTCCTCGAAGAGCTTCCGGCGGAGAAGTGGAGCCTATCGGCGGTCCACTCGGAGAGAGGCGTGATCACGGTCAGCGATCAGGCCACCTTCTTGTTGGGGCACGATCTGTATCACATCGAACAGGTGACGGAGTACTTCACCGTTCTCCATGCGTTAGTGCCCTGAGGCGGGCGGTGTGGGTGGCGCTTTGAATGGCTTTGTGTAGCCTTGCGTGGCTTTGAGTAGCTGGAAAGCCAGGAAACTCAAAGCCACGGTAGTAGCCCTTCCGTTACGACAGTCGCGATGCGAGCTTTCCGAAGCCAGAGGCTCCGGCGTAGACGGCCGCTTCTTCGAGCTGCTCTTCGATGCGAAGGAGCTGGTTGTACTTGGCAACTCGGTCGGTTCGGCTTGGAGCGCCCGTCTTGATCTGGCCGCAGTTGGTAGCGACGGCGAGGTCGGCGATCGTGGTGTCCTCGGTTTCGCCGGATCGGTGGCTCATGACGGCGGTGTAGCCCGCGCGCTTGGCCATTTCGACGGCGGAAAGCGTTTCGGTGAGGGAGCCAATCTGGTTCACCTTGACCAGGATCGAGTTGGCGGTGCCGGTGGCGATGCCTCGGCTCAGTCGCTCGACGTTCGTCACGAAGAGATCATCACCAACGAGCTGAACCTTGTCACCGATAGCGACGGTGAGGGCCTTCCAGCTATCCCAGTCGTCTTCCGAAATTCCGTCCTCGATGCTGAGGATCGGATACTTCGCCGAGAGTTCCGCGAGGTAGCCGACCTGCTCTTCGCCGTTCCGCTTGAGTCCACCCTTGTAGGTGTAAACGCCGTCGGCGTAGAACTCGGTCGCTGCCGCGTCGATGCCAAGGAAGACATCCTTTCCGGCGGTGTAGCCGGCGTTGTTGATGGCATCGATGATGTAATCGAAGGCGAGCTCCTGCGACTCAAGGTTCGGTGCGAAGCCGCCCTCGTCGCCAACTCCGGTTCCGAGTCCCTTGCTCTTAAGAACCTTCTTCAGGTTGTGGAAGATTTCTGTTCCCCATCGGAGGGCTTCGGCGAAGGTTGGTGCGCCGACCGGAAGGATCATGAACTCCTGGAAGTCAACGTCCGAGTCTGCGTGCTGTCCGCCGTTGAGGATGTTCATCATCGGAACGGGCAGGGTTCGGGCGGTAACGCCACCGACGTACTTGTATAGCGGAAGTTTGCTGTAACTGGCGGCAGCTTTGGCCACGGCGAGGGAAACTCCTAAAATGGCGTTTGCGCCGAGCTTTTCTTTGTTGGCCGTTCCGTCGAGGCGAAGGAGTTCGGCGTCAATGCCGACCTGGTCCGTTGCGTCAACGTCGATCAGCGCAGGGGCAATGATCTCGTTTACGTTGGAAACTGCGTTGAGGACACCCTTGCCGAGGTATCGCTTGGCATCGCCATCTCGGAGTTCAACGGCTTCGAAGGCACCCGTGCTGGCGCCGCTTGGAACGGCTGCGCGGCCGGTCGAACCGCCCTCCAGCGAGACATCAACCTCAAGGGTTGGGTTGCCCCGACTGTCCAAAATCTCTCTCGCGACGATATCCACGATGTATGGCATAGCGTAATTGAGGGTACCGGATGGCGACAGGTGACGAGAAGTCTCTGAGTCTTCGCGTAGATACAGTGGGTACATTCCCTATACGAAATGGCACTGGCGCTCAACAAAGAAAATTACGTGTTACACCGGTTACATTCGTTGACCGGCATCGTTCCGGTCGGCTACTACATGGCTCAGCACCTTACGCTGAACACGTTCTCTGTGGCCGGTCCCGCAGCTTTTGATGGTCTGATTGGCTTCTTCGAAGGCATGCCAAAGCACATTCTGCTTGCCTTGGAAGTCGTGGCGATTTGGCTTCCGCTGATCTTCCACGCCGTTTACGGTTTGTTTATCGCCGGTCGCGCGCAGAGCAACTTCATCGGCACCAAGTACGGATTCTCCGAGAACCGTATGTACTGGTTACAGCGGGTGAGCGGCATCTACCTGTTCTTCGCGCTGATTATCCACGTCTCGATGACGACGGTTCGGAAGTACGCGACGGGTGATCCCGAGATCATCAAGTACGCGGCTTGGCAGGAAAAGCTGACCTCGTATGGCGGCGTTTGGATGATTTTCTATCTGGTTCTGGTCTTGACCGCAAGCTATCACCTGGCTTACGGCATCTGGAACTTCTGCGTCCGATGGGGCATCACGATTTCCGACAAGGCTCAGGTCCGAGTTCAGAAGTTTTCGCTCGGCGCGTTCGTGCTCTTGACCCTTATGGGCTGGTCGGCGCTTGCTGGCTTCCTGATCCACAAGCCAGAAGCCAAGAAGGCTGAGTCCGTTCAGGCGATGATCGTTCGCCCACAGTCCTTCTAAGCTCGCGTTCTTGAGGGTGAGGTCATGGACCTCACCCTTATTCCATTACGGTCGCGATTGCTTCCAGAACATTGCCGAGATCCGGCAGGGCAGCGTATTCAAAGATCGGGTTGTAGCCGATGTGAACATCCGGTCGGGCCACGAGTTGTGGTGGTGAGAGGAACAGATTCCATCGCTCTGGAATCCGGGTCATTTCCGCGATGACGGCTTGTCCAACGCCGCACGTGATGTTGTCCTCGTGGAGAACCACTAGGCGTCCGGTTTTCTCTAGCGACTTGGTGATCGTGGAGTAGTCGATCGGCTGCAGGCTACGCAGGTCGATTACTTCAATGCTCGCGGACGACTTCGCAGCGGCTTCTTCAGCGAGCTCAACACAGTTGCCGAAAGTGACCAGCGTTACGTCGGTGCCTTCACGCACGATGCGGGCGGAGCCGAACGGAACGGCCTCAACGCTGCTGATGGCAACGGGCTTTCGGAAAACGTGCTTCGGAATTAGGACGAAGTGCGGATCGTCGCCGTGGATAGCAGACCAGATGAGGCCAGCCGCATCCTGCGGGGTGCTTGGAACGGCGACCTTTAGGCCGGGCGTGTGCAAAAGGTAGCTCTCATTCGCCTGGCTGTGCCAGAGCGAGCCGCCGGGCAGGTAGGCGCCGTACGGCGTGTAGATCACCATCGGGCACTTCCAGTCCCCGTTGGAGCGCCAGCGCAGGGTGCTCATGTTCGTGGTGATCTGGTTCCAGCCAGGGGCCATGAAGTCGACAAACTGGAGTTCGAAGACCGGTAGCCAGCCGTAGGCGGACATTCCGACCGCGACGCCCATGATCGTGGCTTCGGCGAGCGGGGAGTTGAAAACTTGATGGGGGAACGACTCGCTGAGGCCCTTGGTCAGGCCGAACACGCCACCTTTCGGATCTTCAATGTCTTGACCAAAGAAGACCACTTTGCGATTCGCCTCTAGGGCAGCGCGGAAGGTGGTGTTCATTGCCTGGACCATCGTAGTTCGATCTGTCGGCTCAATCGGCGGAGCGGGGCTCGGATTCACGGTGCCGTAGCTGTGATCGAGGACGGTAGACGCACTTGGATCAGGTTGCTTCTCGGCGCGAAGATAGTCTTGGTCGACGCTTGCTACCACTTCATCCTGAATGGCTTGCCACGTTTCTTGGTCGAGTTCGCCAGCCTGGATCAGTTCCTCGGCAAGAAGACGAATCGGGTCACGCAGTGCCATCTCCTCGATCTCGGCGAGATCGCGATAGATGCGGTGATCATCGGAGGAGGTGTGAGATGAAAGTCGGTCGAGATCTGCCCAGATAACGGTCGGACCGTGTCCTCGGCGTGCACGATCAATGGCTGGCCCAAAGGCGTCCAAGACTCGGTCAGGATGTCGAGCATCGACCTTGACCACATGCTCGTCGCTGAGCATTTCTAGGTGGAACGGAAGGAACTTGGCGGTCGGCGTGGAAATACCGTACTTGTTGTCTTCGACGACGAAAACCACGGGGAGCTTTTCTTGGAGCGCGAAGGCGACGGCTTCAAAGAATTCGCCTTGGCGTGCCGCCGCGTCTCCAACTGAGGCCACGCAGACGCTGTCTTTGCCGTCCATTTTCATGGCCCAGGCGGTTCCGCAGGCGGGGAGCAAACTGCCTCCGGTGGGAGTGCACACGCTAAAAACGTTATGGGCGCGGCTGGAGTAGTGGCCGGGCATTTGCCGTCCGCCAGAGCTACTTTCGGCTTTTGCTAGGTACGCGAGCGCCAACTCGTAGTTGGAAAGCCCTCGAGCCAGCATGAGGGCGCGGTCGCGGTAGTACGGGAAGATGTAGTCATCCTCTCGGAGCAAATAGGCAACCGATCCAAGGGCCTCATGACCCATGCCGCTGACCTGGAACCAGCCCTTACTTTGTCGGAGAAGAATGCCTTCACGGCGATCGCCTTCTCGACTTAGGAGCATTAAACGGAGGAAATCTAGCTTCGAGTAGGCGCGATTCGCTGATGGTTCAGACATGCGTTTTTTCCTGGGTCAATCTTCGTTGACAACCCAAACTCAAGGCTTCCGCCCGGAAGCTGAAGTATACCGACGGCACAAAAAAAGAGACGCCCAAGCCAGGACTGGCTTGGGCGTCTGAGCAGAGTTACCTCAGTTGGTTACGACGATCGGAATGTTCGTGCTTGCTGCGCCGAACGTGCCGCCCGAGTACATTTGCCACTGGAAGTTGTAGGTTCCAGCCGTGTTCGGTGCGGTGATGTTGAAGGTGAAGGTCTTCTCGGCGTCCGGAGCAATGGTCTCTCCAGCGCCAAGAGGGACGCTCTTGACTCCCCATCGCGTGTTGCCAAGGGTGTTCTGCGAGATGAGCGAGTAACCGCTTCCCCAAGTGAACGCACCGGTGTTTCGCATCCGTACCGTGACGGACTGGGTTGTTCCCTTGACCATCGTGGTTGGAGCCGTTTGCGAGACAAACGAACTGTTTCTAGGGGTTCGGACGACGACGGCTACGTTTGGCGTGAGGTCACCAAAGTCCTCAACTCCGAGTCGTCGCATTCTCCACTGCATGTTGTAGGTTCCGGGCGTGCTTGGCGCTTGGACCTTGAAGTACCACTGCTTGCGTCCGCCTGGGTTGATCGTTTCCGTTGGACCCATCTGAACATTTGAGATGCCCCAGGTTGTGTTGTTGTACGGGTTCTGCGAGATCAATCGATAGAGGTCGAATGTCCAAGGTCGCGAACCGGTGTTGAAGTACCGAATCAGAACTTCGTACTTCGTTCCCGCGCCCATCATGGTTGGGATCGACTGCTCGAAGAATCCGGCATTGTTGCCGTCGATGACGTTGACCGGAACGTTCGTCGTGAATTCGCCGAAGCTAGCGACTGGAGCCGATCGTCGGCGCATTCGCCATTGGAAGTTGTAGGTTCCGGCCGTGGCTGGAGCCGTTGCCGTGAAGGTGAAGGTTCGAGACGCTCCTGGAGGAACGGTCTCACCCGTGCTCAGGTCGCGTCGGTTGGTACCGAAGTTCGAGTTGCTGAAAGGATTCTCGGAAACGAGCGAGAACAAGTCAGCCTGTGACCAAGTGGTCGTTCCGCTGTTTCGAACGGTGACGGAGACCGAGTACGGTCGTCCGAGGTACATCGTGGTAGGGACGCTCTGGCTGATGAACTGGGCATCGTTTACCGGTGTGCCAGCGATCAACTCACCTTGTCGCATCGTGACGTTGTAGTTGGTCCAAGTGCCAGTGTCTCCGACGAAGTAGTCGCGAAGCTCGATAGTCCAAGTTCCGGCTGGGTTCTCTCCCCAGAATGCGTTCGTGCTGAACGTCCAGTTGAGGTTGTCGTTGCCGTCGCTACCAACTCGGGAGATCAAGCGCGACTTCAGTCCGCTCGGCGAGGTGATGTATGCCTCAATGTCGCCTCGGAAGGTGTGCGTGAGGTTGAGCGAAACCTGAACTTCTTCAAGCTTCGCGGTTGAGTTGATGCTGAAAGTGCGAGAGACGATTCCCGGCGAGGTGGTGTCCACCGTTGCATCTGGAATCGCGGCGTTAACCGTCGTGACGCCAGTGGTCGTCGTTGCCAGCGCCGTGACTCCGGAATACAGTGGAGCGTTCGTGATTAGCTTCTGCACGTTGATGTTGCCGAAGCCGAAGTTCGGGTTGAACTTGAGGCCAGCTCCGTTGGTTTTCCAACCTCCGTCACTGCTGAAGCTGGTATCCCCAACATTCACTTGATCGCTGAAACGAGCAAGGAGGTGCTTTGCGAACCGAGTGTTCAGTGCCGGTTGAACTTGCTTAACCAGACCCAGAACGCCAGCAACTAGCGGGCTGGAGGAAGACGTTCCACCAAAGACACTGGTGTAGTTGGTGTTTGGTAGCGTATCGAACGATGGGTTGTAGCCGGGAGCACCGGTTCGGTCGACCGTCATGATGCCGGTCGAATCTGAGCTAGGCGCGGTGATGAAGACCGACGAGCCGAAGCTGCTGTAGCTCGTGAAAGTTCCGCCATCGTTCAAAGCGGCGACTACGATCGCGTTCGGATCGGACTGCAACTGTGCCCGGGCGGTGTCCTGCATGGTGGAACCGCGGGAGTTTCCTGCGGAGAAGCAGTGGATCGTGCCGTCGGCGGTGGAAGTTGCAAGGGCCGCGGCTTCGGCCGTCGCAGCTAGAAAGCTTGCGGTGTAGCCGTAAGAGTGGTTCTTAATCTTGATCTGCTTGTTCGCCCCGCTCGAGCGGTGACTGGTTGCCGACGAGAACATCGTTGTCGTTCCGGAGACAAAGTCGCAGCGCAAACCAGCCAGCGTGGCGAAAGGTGCGATTCCGGTGACGCCGATGCCGTTTCCGCCCCGGGCGCCAATGACGCCGGAGACCGCGGTTCCGTGGTCGTCATCCGAATAGACCGGGGTTGGGTCGCCATCGCTCTGGCCGAAGTCGAATGAGTCGGCAGCGGAGTAGTTGGTCACGAGATCCTCGTGAGTGCGCTCAAGGCCGTCGTCAACGATTCCAATCACGACTCCGAGTCCGGTGATGTCGATGTTCCAGGCGGATCCGGCTTTGACGTCGATGTTCGCGCCGCCGTGGTTGTTCGTGTTAATCAGGTGCCACTGGCCCTTGAAGCCAGCTGGGTTGTTAAAGGCATAGAAAGGATCGTTCGGCGTGAACGCGTGCTTCGCGCGAGGAATCTTGGTTTCCTGCACCGCGAGTTCCACGGCGGTGTCCTTCGCCATCGCTTTCAGAATGCTCGGGATCGCGCTTTGAGGAGCGTTGAGGACGACCTGGTTTCCAGGAAAAACGCGGCTGACGGTTAGGCCGTAGTACGCCGCGAACAGATCGACGTTGACATTAGCTTTCAGCTTTACAGAAATCTGCGGAAGGAAAAGAACAGCCTCTTCTTGCGAGATTGCGTTCGGATACTTCTTCAAGGCGACCTTGCGAGCGATGTCCGCCCGGCCGTCTCCGGCATATTTGCCTGCGGTGATGATTTGACCTTGGCCGGCGAACGCCGAACCGCTTGCTCCGATCAACGTGCCGACTACCGCAAGCGCAAGCGCCCCAGTTCGGCTCATTGATGTGAGTTTGAAACGAATGCTCGATTTCATAATTAACTCTAAAGGGCCCAGACGTAGGAACCCCACAACCTCCAACAGGATAGCGGACTTCTCTCGGGACAAGAACGTTCCCAAAACTTTCTGCCAGGTTTTTTGACTTTTTCTTTCGGCTCTTGGCTGGTTCCCCGTAAAATGACCAGCCTAGAGTGTTAGAGTTTCCGCCTCCGGGTTGGTCGTGAGACCTTCTCTGAAGGCTTTGGGACTCTTAAGTCCGAGGCTTCGGTGGGGTCTGTGGTTGTTGTAGTGGTCCGAGAAGTC
>Ga0247843_1007481_pt1 | contig 13390 bp, 5 predicted proteins | sample LaCruzMarch2017__FD_192420 | JGI IMG/M metagenome (GOLD analysis project Ga0247843, IMG submission 192420) | Freshwater microbial communities from meromictic Lake La Cruz, Castile-La Mancha, Spain - LaCruzMarch2017_8m | ecosystem: Environmental > Aquatic > Freshwater > Lake | place: Spain...
TGCAATGGGTTTATCCCAAGCGGTGTTGTCCTCTCTACGCACATATCTTTTCTCAGATACCACTAACAGAATCGACATTAGCCTCGGCTCCACAATCATCGACCATCTCCTACGACTACCCCTTGGTTACTTTGCTGATCGTCCGGTAGGAGAAGTGAGCAGTCGCCTCAATGAATTAGAGAAAATTCGGCGTTTCCTTACCGGCACTGCTCTAACGGTGATTCTGGATGCCGTATTTGCCGTGATCTACATCGGAGTGATGTTGCTCTATTCGGTGCAGCTAACTGTTTGGTCACTGGCGGTAGTTCCTTTATTTGTATTAGTTACAGCCCTAGCAGCCCCTGTAATTCGACGCCAATTGAGGGAACAAGCCGAAGCTAATGCAAGGGTACAAAGCCACCTTGTTGAAACCCTTGGAGGGATGGAAACCATTAAGGGCCAGAGCATGGAGATTCATAGCCGCTGGCGGTGGCAGCAACTTTATGGCGGTCAAATCCAAAGTGGCTTCCGAAATGTGGTAACAAGCACTGCAGCCGGCTCAGCCACACAGTTCTTAGAACAGTTATCTGGCCTCCTAGTGCTTTGGGTGGGTGCATCATTGGTATTAAAAGGAGAACTCACCCTTGGCCAGTTGATCGCATTCCGTATCCTTTCTGGATATGTCACAAGCCCATTACTACGGTTAGCCAACCTTTGGCAGAGCTTCCAAGAAACAGCCCTCTCATTAGAGCGCCTTGCAGACATCGTGGATCACCCCCAGGAAATGGAGATTACAGGTGATCAAAAACCACCAATCCCTCCAATCATTGGCCAGGTGGAATATTGCGGAGTAAATTTTCGATTCAGCGAACAAGCAAAATTGCAGCTGATCAACATCAGCTTTAATATTCCAGCCGGTAAGTTTGTGGGAATTGTTGGAAGTAGTGGCTCTGGCAAAAGTACCCTTCTCAAACTGCTCACCCGCCTATATGAACCAGAAGGCGGGCTGATACGAATCGACGGTAATGACATAGATAAAGTTGATTTGTATTCCCTTAGGGCTCAAATCGGAGTGGTACCTCAAGACAGCCTGCTATTTGATGGGACGGTAATGTCTAACATTGCTTTAACGCGTCCAGATGCAGGTTTTGAAGAGGTGGTTCTGGCAGCAAAAGTAGCCGTTGCCCACGAATTCATCCAGGAAATGCCATCTGGCTACAGCAGCTCCGTTGGGGAGCGAGGTGCTGGATTAAGTGGTGGTCAACGCCAACGTTTAGCCATTGCACGCATGATTCTTCGCCGACCTCGCCTACTTGTACTGGATGAAGCAACCAGTGCCTTAGATGTTGATACTGAGCGGCGCCTTACGGCAAATTTGATGGAGCTCTATCGTGGAAGCACTGTGTTCTTTATTACCCATCGTTTGGCATCACTAAAAGCTGCAGACCAAATCCTAGTGATGGATCAAGGGGCACTGGTAGAGGAAGGTAACCATGAACAACTAATGGAATTAGATGGTAGATATGCAACTTTATATCATCAACAAGAGGCTTAAATGGCATCTGAATTAACCCCACCACGCAAACCAAGCGTCAGCTCACTTTCAGTGAGACCGATGGAACCTCAAGAGGTGCTACTTAAACCAGCAGCTCTATGGAGCAAGGCACTTGCATGGACAATCATTGGAAGTGCGTCTTTTGGCTTTTTGTTTGCCTGCTTCGCCAAGATAGATGAAGTGGTGCTAGCCCAAGGTGAACTGCAACCTCTTGGAGCCGACAGGCCTATCAAGGCTCCCTTTGCTGGAGTTGTAAGGGAAATACTGGTTAAAGAAGGGCAAAATGTAAAAGCTGGACAATCACTTCTACGTCTAGATGCTCAAGTATCTAAAAATCGTGCAGAAACATTGAGCAAACAATTAAAACTTGAGAATTCAAGATTCAACGAAGAAAGCCGTTCAATACAGGCACGCGAGCAAAGCTTAAAGGAGAGAATGGATGGGTTAATTCGTACCTTAAGAACTGAGGAACAGATCTATAGCGACATCTTGCCATTAGGAAAATCCGGAGGGATACAGCGCATGCAGCTACTACAGCAAAAAAACCGTGTGGAACAACTGGAATCTGAAATAGCTCAAGCCCGTGCCAATTTGCAGGAAGTGCAGGCCCAACTACTTAAGATGAAGCAGGAATCTCTTCGTGAATTAGCAGATCTGGAGCGTCAGCTTGTTGAGGTTCAAGACACATTGGAGAAAGAGATTCTTAAAGCACCACTAGATGGTGTGGTGTTTGGCTTAGTGCCCTCAAGTCCTGGATATGCCGCAGCATCAGGAGAAACCTTAGTGAAGGTGGTACCCGGTGGTGTATTAGAAGCCAAGGTATACATAACAAACAGGGATGTGGGTTTTCTAAAAAAAGGAATGGTTGCACAGGTGCGTGTAGATGCCTTCCCCTATACTCAATTTGGAGATATTCCTGGCGAGTTGAAGTCGGTGGGCACGCTACCAATTCAGCCAGATCAGCAAAACCCAATGCCGCGATTCCCAGCATACATACTTCTAAAAAAAGATTATGTAACACGCGACGACAACCGTTTTGCAATAAGCGCTGGCCAAAGTGTTCAAGCCAACCTAGTACTACGTGACAAAAGAGTGATATCTCTGCTTACTGATGCAGTTCAAAAGGCTCTGGATTCATTACGAAGTATACGTTCAGAATCATGAAAATTCACCTCACCTGGTTAGCGCCACCTTGACAACTTACTCCCCATCTTTTAAATTTCAAATAGCTCTATTAACATCATTATTAATTATCCATCCCAGTAACCATCGTGATTGCTAACTTCCCCCCCCTCAAAGCTAAAACGAATCGAGATGCGAGCTCACTTGCAAGTTTGGGTCTTGGCAACGATCTTGATCCAAAGCTAACACGTTGGGCCTTAATTGGTGGAATTGGTGGCTTTCTGCTATGGGCTGCACTTGCACCTAAGGGCATGCCCTTAAACGCATTCATGCATCAAAGGGGTCCAACACAAGTTTTTTGCATGATAATGGGTGGAATGTTAATGTCATTTCTAATCAACAAATGGCAGCTGTTGCAAAGGGAAAAAAAGGCTTTTCTTGCATTTGATCTGGCAATTCCTCAGTTAATTCAGAATGGCGATATTAATGATTTAGCAACTCAGGCTGAACGCTCCCGTTCTCTTATTGGGAAGCGCATTTTAAAGTTATTAGCAATATGGAAAAGTACCGGATCATCATTTCAACTTGAACGGGCAGCTGATGGAGATTTAGAACTGTATGAACTCTCCACAAAGATAAGTTTTAGTTTGCCAAAAGTATTAATGTGGGCCATACCACTCCTAGGGTTTATCGGAACTGTTATCGGCATGTCTCAGGCGGTGGGCTCATTTGATGCTGTGCTCAGCAATGCAGATAATGTTGATGGATTAAAGAACGGTTTAACTAAGGTTACCAGCGGACTAGGAACTGCATTTGATACAACATATCTAGCGCTTGTGATTGCCGTTGTGTTTGCTTTCCCTATGAATGCTTGTGAGCAATTGGAGGATCGCTTGCTAAGTCAAATTGATGGGGATGTGCGGGAAGCTGTAATGGCACTTAGCCCCACTGGCGAAGGTGATATGGAAGATTCTCAATCAATAAGCTATGAAGAACGGTTGAATAATAAAAACCAATCAAGTGCTGCAAACACCGAAGCTTTATCTGGTCAATTAGCTGGGGATCTGGCAGAACTAATAAGCGATGCTTTTGAAAAGCATCTACCAGACCCCTCTGTGTTAGTGGAACCTGCAAAAATGTATGTGGAGCAACTCACAAAGGCTACTCTGGAGAAGTTAATGCCAATTACTACGCTTGTTCGTGATTCCGTAGAAAGTGTTTCAGAAGCACGACTGAGCCTAAACGAACAAGCAGATGTTATTAGGAGCAGTATGAATGGCCTATCTACTGAACTCAATCAATCAGTGCAGTCATTAGAGCCGGTGCTTAAGCGCATCGAGAGGCTGTCTAACAGCATTTATACAAATGCAGAGGAACTAGATCAACTACAGGCGCTTAGGGAGTTGCGCGTATCTATTGAAACTCTCAATTCAAATGTAAAGAATTTGGCAAAGGTTAAACGCAGTTGGCCATGGAACAAAGGGGATAATTAAATACAATGGGACGTCGTCGCTCTGGCACTACAGAAGGGGTAAACCTTTTCTCATTTCTTAACATCATGGCAGCCACTATTGGCGTACAAACCTTAATAGTAGTTATCTGTGCACTAAAAATCAAACCAGGAGTCCAAGCAATTCAACTGTTACCCGCAGGTGGAGTTGGGAAAGGAAAGGAAGCAAACTACATTTTATGCAATGGCGGTGGACAACTTGAAGTTGTTGGACAGGGATCAAGACGAATATTCAGCTTAAAGGATCCAAAATTCAACCAATTTTTGGATGATGTACGCAAAAATCGCAAACCTCAATATGTAGTAATTGGGGTGCGCCCCAGTGCCTATCGAGACTTTGAAATTGTGCGTTCAAAAACAGAAGCCCGAAGAATTGCGATTGGCTACGAGCCATTAGAAGCTGGCCTTAAAGTGAAATATCCACCTGGCATGCCTTCGCCAGTAGCTAATGGATCTGGATGATGCATTCAAGTAAACTTCTTCTTTTGCGACGTCGCAAGCAACGAGCCAACAATGACCTAGGTGACAATAGCGATGGTTTGATGGATATTCTCTGTAATGTTGTGGGGGTGATGGCCTTAATAACATCAATAACTGGTGTCTTTGCAGCTGGTAGCTCCCTAAATATTCAAGCACCAATGCAACAAAAAACAAATCAAAAGCTTGTGCTGCTGCAAGCAAGCAAGGAGGGTCTATGGAATTTGCAGCCAGCGGTAGAGAAGATGGTAATGCTAGACAAAGACAGAGTTAAAGAAGTTAGACGTTGCGCCCAGCTACTTGTGCCCGAACAAAATGAATGTAGTAAAGCTTTAGATGGCTGGTTTCGCGATCAGCAAGTGGGACCAATCCAAATTAGATTAAACCATGCAAACGGGATGATCCAACGCAATGGACCTCCAACTGAGATTGCAGCTACTCTAAAAGAAACTGATGGTTGGATAGACAGAAAAATGAAGGAATTAGCTAAAAATAAACAAGGTGTATTTGTTGTATTAGAAAATGACGGATTTGAAGTTTACCGAGCCATTAAAAGTAGGGCTCTTAAAAACAAGGTTCCGATAGGATGGGAGCCCTGGTATAAAGGCGATCCAATTTATTTCTGGGGAAACTCGGGTAGAAACCTAACAATTCAATGATTAAGAATCAACTACTAATCACCACAAGTTTAATTGGCGCATTAAACGGTAGTACACCTTCATTCTCGCAGCCCCTGCCAGTAAATGAATTTCCAACTGATGTATTACCACTAGTGCATACACTACAAAAAGCAGGCTATAAGGTTATGTTTAGTAAACCACCTATGCATGGAGCCTATGGTGCAACCAACGGTCGGAAAAAATTAGTTTGGCTAGCACCAATAACCGTTGACATGGGAATTGCCAAGCAGGCACTGATCCATGAAGCAGTGCATGCAGCTCAAGCATGTCCTAAAGGAAAACTGATGCCGATCGGCTGGAACTACCAGTTACCGAATACGGTAGATCGTGAGATAGCTGGTGTTCTATATAGAAACTACCCCCATGCCAATCATGATGTTGAACGGGAAGCATTCATGATGCAGAGCAACCCAAAAGCATTTGAACTTATTGCTGCAGCACTTAAAAATCGCTGCAACTAACAAATTTAACAAACTCAACCCGCGGTACTCCATCCAAGTGCAACACTGAGCTCTATTAAGCCAGCCATGTTTGCCTGATCAAGTGGCAGGCTGCGTGCATAGCTAGCATTATGTTGCAACATTTGCTTATAGATTGGGCTTGATTCTGGTGGAGTGCTGGAGGGCTTATTAAGCCAGTTGCGTAGGGCGTCCAATTCACTAGGATTGCAATTCGAGAGATTGGTGCTTAATTCCTGGGTATTAAGCATTTGCATATGTTTAGCAAAGGGTTGCAATAATGAAGACTGACCTTTTAGTTTCGGTCCAAGAAGTAAGAGATCAACACTTATATTACCCAGTTTTCCAATTAACTTTTTCACAGCAAAATCTAACTGAGTTTGATTTCCCTGAATATCAGCCCGCACATCAAAAGGTAGGTCGTGCTGGGCTAACACTTCCATGCCCCCCATTCCAACTCTCATTGCCAATAGACGTTCAGTACCATTTGGTTGCTTCATAATAAAGATAGAAAGTAGATTTTTCTCAGAAAGCACTTCAGTTTGCGTATCACGATTACGCAAACGATTTACCAAACCCAAAAATCCCTTCTTACCGGTTTCAACAGCCTTAGGTGCATATAACGCATACAACACGCCAGCACCAAGAGCAAGTGCATCTAGCAGGTTGTTTCCGAGCACAGACCCCTCACTCAAATTCTTGAGCAGGCTGGAGCTACTTTTAGTTTCATTTGAAGTAGAGGCAAGCTGATCGGTAACTTGCTGAAGCAGTAAACCACGCTTACGTTGTGTTTTTGGCGTTTGGTCTTCACCCAAAGATATATCGCTACCAATACCGGCCCCCTTGCCCTTGAGAGCTTCAGATTGCGATATGCCTTGACCTAAACCTTCACCTTGTTGATCTCCTTGGGCAAAATTGGAAACAGCTTGAAGCAGGTTCATTTGACTTTCGCCAGATCCACTAGAAGTAGATGTGCCAGGTCCGATATCAACACCACGGCCAACACCGGCACCCTCACCAAGACTCATCGCATAAATGCCTTCACCTGCAGCAGTACCAGCAGAATCAACTCCGGAACCAACCACATCATCTAATGAAGCGAAACCAAGTAGACGAGAACCAGTATTTACTCTGAGTGTAGTTAATGGCTTGATATCAGTATTGATGATAGTTGTTGTTGTTGATGTTGAAATATAAGTTTGAGCACCAAGTTCAGGGAGTGTGCGAACAGATGAGCCAGGATCCTTGATAATACCAGCGATAGGATCCTTATCACCAAAAAGGTTGTCAGTAAAAGTAATATGCCAGCCATTTACAAATTTCATAGTTTTATCTGAAAATATCAATTGCGCACCATTACCCTTTGCATCACCACTAACAAAGCCTAATTCTTTTCCATTAGTATCGAAAAGTTGGATTAGGCTTAGTGCAGAAGCAACAGGTCCCCTTCTAGTGAAGTCGTACCAACCTTCAGCAATAATTATATTTCCCTCAAGATCAGCAAGGGGCAAACCGTTAGCGGTTTTCAAATCAGAATTAAACCATTGAAACTTACCGGTTTCTCCAATTTCACTGGCTCCATAGGAACGCAAGTCAAATTTTGATACAAATTTGAGGTATTTATCAGGAGCATTAAGGATATCTTTTGACTCAGCAAAAATAATCTGCCGTTCTGCCTGTGTGTAGAGAGAAACAGGATCCACATCCTCAGAAGTAGAAACCTTGAATTCGAATAAGTATGGATCCTCAGTTGGTAAATAATTAAAGGCTGCACCAGAATTGGCACTCAAACCAGTTGGAGTACCGATATATTTTGAGCTATCATCATCTAACAACGAGAACTTAGAGAGGTCAATATTCTCAATTTTAGTGCCATCTGCCATGGAGTTAGCAATAGTTGCTTGCGCTTTACTCATAATCATCTTGATTTCCTCATTAGTCCAACTGCCGTCTCCCAGTTGAGCCGCAAGGTTTCTAAGATTCGAAGAATCTTGAATAGCTTTAAAATCAATATTTGCAGCAGCCATAGACCTAAGCGCCTCAAGCGGAATACCCAAGCGTGATAGATCAGAAATTTCATCTAAGAAAACACCTTCAGCATTTAACAAGCCAGAATATTTCTCTTTAGCTAGTAATATCTCTGCTACTTCTTCTTTAGATAAGCCACTATCCACAAATGATTCAATTTTTTTCTCAATATCAGGTAGCATAGCTAATTCAGGTGCTAATTCCTTCACCAAATTCAAGGTATCATCGGTACCAGGGGAAAGAACACGAATCGAAAGAACTTCATCAACTTTGCCTCCTTTATCATCAGATATAGTAAATTTAAGGCTAGTAAAACCACTAGCTCCTTTTAAGGGTACAAATTCAATATCGTTAAGTTGCTCAATAGTTAGATTGAACGGGATATTGCTACTATTAATCTCAACTCCTTGACCTGCAGGTAAATTAGTATCCCTTAATACTAGGAAGCCAATTAAGGGATCAGGCAATTCACTAATTGAATACGAAAGAATTTGACTAGATTCATCCAAGCCACCACCAGGTGAATAGACAAGACCTTTAATTCCAATATTAGATGGTGCTGAATCCTTTAAAACACTAATCCCCTGAGGGGAGCCATCTATCAATAAGGGATTGTCATTAACGGAAACTAACAAAACATTTTGAGTGGCCTGAATAGACCCTTTATTTGTATCATAAACAGTGAACGAGATAATTGATTTTCCATTAAAATCAAGGAAAGGAGTATAGGAATATGTACCATTTTTATTATCAATAACATTGCCATTTTGAGCCGAAACAAATCCGATAGATAAAGTATCGCCATCAACATCGCTATAGCCGGCTAGTAGATCAGCAACTGAGAAGCTAAATTGAGTATCTTCTGTACCATCAGCAAGTACTTTTGCTGTTCCTGTGAGGGTGGGTAAATCATTAACTGAAACTATTTCAATAGAAAGCTTCTCAATAATAGAAGCTCCATCTATATCAGTAACGGAGAAGGAGAATTGTGCGGAGCCAGTGGCATTTGCTACGGCGGTAAACTTAAGACCTTCTAAATCAGTAAGTTTTATGGTTAATTTACCATCAATCAAACTGATTGGTGTTCCATCTGCAAATGATATAAATCCAAGCGACGAATTTGGTAGTTCCGTAATGGCGTAAGAAAGGGGAAGTTGGGTTAATTCATCCTCACCACCACCAGGTGAATACTGTAATCCAGAAAGTCCAAGTGGCGTGGATGGGGAATCCTCCAATAAGGTGAGTTTAGATATATTACCTGCAATACGTTCTGGCAAATCATTTATGGCTTTAAGCATAAAAGTTTGAAGAGCTGGGGTAATACCGCCTCTCCCATCAATAACATTGAAAGAAATAGATACAACACCATTAATATTCAAATAAGGAATAAAATTATACGTGCCATTATTATTATTGATTAATTCACCACCGCTGGATGTTACGGCAGAAACAGATAAACTATCGCCATCAACATCGCTATAGCCAGCTAGTAGATCTGCAACTGAGAAGCTAAATTGAGTATCTTCTGTACCATCAGCTAGTACTTTTGCTGTTCCCGTGAGTGTAGGTAAATCATTAACCTCAATAACACTAATATCTATTTCCTCACGGAAGCTGCTTATATAACTAAAGGTATTTAAAGACTCGCCATTGTTGTTGAACTTATATAGATATACACGGCTGGATGAATCTATTGTATAAATTTCATATATTGATGAAAATTGATCAAGCATATTCCCATTGTTAACACCACTCCGCCTTGCAGCAATTACCTTCTCATTGAGATATAGTTTAAATTGACTGTCGTCAATTAAAACAGTATTAGGGTTTTGAACACCACCAACATAAGGCCTAGATCCATTTGAAAGAAAATCTCTGGAGATGGCGAACCCTGAATCTGTTTTAAAAACATTGAATTGATCTCCTTGGCCTTGGTAATTTTGCCCACCGCGAGATGCAAGAATTGACTTAATTTCAGTTCCTACTTTGGCATCTTTATCAAGATCAAGACCCATCCTTAACTCTAAATTTGAGACGGCAGACTTAGACATGTTTTCTTCGATTATCAACAGTCCTTGTGCATTAAATATTGCCTTAGTATATGATTGGTCATTTCCCCGCATAATAAGCTCAAAGGAATAACCTCTCACAAAATTATTAGCTTGCTTAGCCTCCTGATAACTGCCACGTAAACCAGCGACAACTTGATTATTTGGATTTGGCTTGTAGGCAGCAGTTCCATCAAGAAGAAAAATTCGAGCTGGATCCTCCGAACTGCTCCATGATTGATCAGTAAGTTGATCACGGCTGATAACAAAACCAGATCCCGAAGAAGTTTTAAAAACATTTCTAGGTTCAGTCTCCCAGTTTGAATTCCGTGCGGTGTTTCGATCAAAAACAACAGTGGGTTGACTTCTACTATCAACTCCATCGGAATTAATATCAACGCCATTTCTAATTTCTGCAGCAATAATTTCAGAATCTGAAATGGCTCTTCTAGAAATAAGCGAGCCATTGGATGCAAATTCACAGCGATCAATTGCACCATTACTAGTTTTAACAAAAATTTCAAAGCGATAACCACGCGGTAAATTGTTTGTGGCTTCAAACCAATTTACTCTCTGGGCAAAGCTTATCGATTCATTTGCTTGAAGTGCAAAAGGAATAGCACTATTACCCAGGAAGAGAATATTAGGATCATCTGGCGATTGCCAATTATTATAAGAATCTGTGTACGAGGCAATACTTAATTTATCACGGCTAAGAGCAATGCCTTGACTTGTTTTGTATACAAAACGGGATTCATTGCCGTTATTTAAAGCATAAGACTCATTTTTTTGGAAAATAAGACTATCAACGTGGGCACTATTTTGGCCATCTTTATTAATATCTGCGCGAGAAATTTGCTCAAGTGTTTGAACCTCAGCAGCTGAAATATACTCAGTTTCCAAGAGAGATCCGTTAGACTGGAATGTACTACGACGATAAGTATTGGTGGAATCCACAGTAATAATCTCAAAACGATAGCCACGCTCGTTGCCACCTGTGTATTGATTATCAACATAATTGCCTTTGTATGCAGCAAGGATACTTTCACCTGTTTGTAGCTCCAATGCTCCAGATTCTTTTCTAAGCAGTAGTATACCTGGATCTTCAGTTGATCCAGAATTACGCCAATTTTCAGATGTACCTATGGATAGATTTACAGAGTCACGAGAAAGCAAAATTCCATTTTTAGATTCGTAGGCATAACGGAATTCAAGATTCCCGTAATTCCAATTTTGATTAACAGAATAGCGATCAAACAACAACTTATCAACAACTGGACCTGTTGCTCCATTTTGATCTATATCACGTTTAGTAGCAACTTCAGCAGCTATGATGTCGACAGAGGAAAGAACACTTTCAGTTATAAGATTACCATTAGAGGCAAAGGTATATTTACGACTTTGCTGATTAACTTGATCATTAGTATATAATTCAAAAATATATCCCTGAGGAGTATTTACACTTTGCTTACTTATATAGCCGCCCCGAGTGGCCGCCGTAATTTTTTCACTATTGCGGATCTGAAAACTATTTTGACTATTTCTCAAAGAAATAGATTGAGGATTCTGAGAATCCCACCACCAATAATCATTTATGACTTCGCCCTGGGCCCGTTGTGACTGTGAAAGTGTGATGCCAGCAGTGGTTTTATAAGCCCACATTGGTTGGCCATTAGAGTAATTATAATTATTTGAGAAAAGAACACTTTGAACGCGTTCTGATAAACTTTGATCTCCATTAAGATCAAGCCTTAATAAGTTTTCAGAATTGGCAACTTCAGCCGACGACATTATATAATCTTGTATAAGCAGCCCTGAAGAAGTAAATATAGCTTTACCTAATTGATTCTGGTTTATTTTATAAATAACTTCAAATCGATATCCATATTCTTGTTCGCCAGGGATCCTTATATCCATCCAGGTGCTACGGTAACCAACAACTACAGAAGCATTTTGCTTAAGCTTAAAAGCATCCTTATCATTCATAAGTAGCAATAAGCCAGGATCTTCGCTAATGCCTGAATTTGAGTTATACCAATTAGAAGACACTGAACCTCCAATCGATAGTTGATCTCTCGCCACCACAAGCCCTGCGGAAGTTTGATAAATATTCCTTGGATCTGAATTGTAATTATTATAATAACCAGGAACACCTAACTGATTTCGAGATGCCAGCAACTTTTCTACCACTGCACCTATAACTTTATCAGCATTTATGTCAACACCTGTATTAATCTCGCCCTGGGAAACCTCAGAAGGATTTAAGAGCTGATTTTCAGTTTCCAGAATCTGGAAACTGAATTTAGATTTGCCATGGGTATTTTGAGCAGCAGTAAATGAAATAGATCGTATTTCAGCCTCTGTGTAAACAGCACCAAGCTTTACAACCTCACCATTGCCGAGTTTCACAATTCCAATCGATGCTGGTAGTTCTGTGATGATGTAGCGAATTGCTTGGCGAGCTTCGTCTGCCCCACCACCAGGCCCATAGCTCAGATCTTCCAATCCAAGTGATGTAGATAATGCATCTTCAAGAATCGTAAGAGGCCTAATCTCACCAGAAGTTTTTACAGGATCATCATTTACAGCTTTGAGGATAAAAGTTTGACTTGCATCAACTAATCCACCTCTACCATCGGAAACGATATATTTAACAACAACATTCCCGTTGTAATTTAGATCAGGAATGAATTTCCAGTTACCACCGACATCATTCACAATCTTTCCTTGATCTGACTTAATCTCTATAATATTTAACAAATCATTATCAACATCAACAAAGCCAGTTAAAAGGCTTTCACGATTTAATTGATAAGTAATATCCTCTGAGCCATTTGATAGTTTAGCCTGTGGCCCAATGAGAGTTGGCAGATCGTTTACTTCTTGAACGGTAAAGTTAATTGTAGTTTTAGTGCTGAGTGCATCATCTGCCTTAGCGAAAAGCAGTAATTCTCTAGTAAGCCACTTACCTGTGTTACTAAAAACATCCTGAACAATAGATTTGTCTTGCAGCCTAGAAATAATTTCAAATCTAGCTAATGATTGGTCACTTCTTTTAATGGCACTAAGAATTTGCGATCCACCATCTATTTTAAAGCCGCTAGAATCTTTAAATAACTGGATGTTAGATGTATCATTAATGTTTACGATTGTATTATTGACAGTGTATAGACTAAGCTGAAGTCCCAAGGTATTTGTATAAACATTATAGGTTTGCCCTATCATTGAAGAAGATAATTTTGCATGTATTTGAGTTTGAACTGAAGCACCAATGTATCCATCGTTATTGAGATCAGCGGATGCCTTAAGTTCATAGTTGAATAGCTTCTCTTCAGTTAAATTTTCTGTGATCTTAAGATGTCCAATCGCATCGAAGACGTAGAGCTTAGTTTTTTTATCTGCATTACTTGTTAACACATGAATCTCGTTGCCGATACTTCTGCAATCCTCAATTAATTCACTTGCACCAAAGGGTGATCCACTTTGATCTTGGTTCTGAAGTAATACTGGAATTTTAGAATTTAAATTAATCT
>Ga0247843_1007487_pt1 | contig 13382 bp, 10 predicted proteins | sample LaCruzMarch2017__FD_192420 | JGI IMG/M metagenome (GOLD analysis project Ga0247843, IMG submission 192420) | Freshwater microbial communities from meromictic Lake La Cruz, Castile-La Mancha, Spain - LaCruzMarch2017_8m | ecosystem: Environmental > Aquatic > Freshwater > Lake | place: Spain...
AGCCAATGATTTTTGTAAATGGAGAACTGACCGTGTTAACGAGTATATTCTTGTGGAGCAAGGAATTATTAAATGGCATTTTGCTCATATAAAAGAAGACGGTGGTGATTTGGGAGTCCTCGGACCACCTAATAGCAAGGATGCCAAGAAATTTCAGAATGCTCCTGAAAACATGTTTAACACAGAAAGCTATTTAGCGGGTCAATATAATATCGAATCGGGTAAAATAGCTTCATCTAGTCCTCAAGATAAGTTGGACTATAAATATAAAGGTGAGGGTTACACGCTTACAGATGGAAAAGTTACCACCCCAAAAGAAGGTGAAACATTTCCTAGGGACCCATACATGCTAAACAATTATGACCCAGTGTATGCTGTAACGTCTGATAAAGAAAGCTATTACCAAGGGAAACGTTTAGTTCGCTTAGAGGATGGGATTCTTCTTCCAAAATATCGTCTACCCACAGAAGCTGAGTGGGAATATGCTGCACTAGGCTTACTTGGTAACTTAGATCCGAACTCTGAAAACATTGACGAACGCAGAATTTACCCATGGGATGGGCATTATGTTCGGTATGATGAAGAGCAATTTCAAGGAACAATCCAGGCAAACTTTGTTCGCGGTACAGGTGATCACATGGGGGTTGCAGGAGCCTTGAATGACGGTGCAGATGCAACTACGTATGTTGATGCTTATTGGCCGAATGATTTTGGGTTATACAACATGGCGGGGAATGTATCTGAGTGGGTAATGGACACCTATCGTCCAACCACGAGCGATATGGCAGAAGGATTTATGCCGTTCCGAGGCAACGTATACCAAACGCCACTAATGGTTCCAGACGGACTTCACGACAAATACGTAAAAACCAAGGACAACATCTATGACGTTCATGGCATGAAAGAATTCGTAAACGAGTATGCGCGCGTATTGTATGCACGTCATGGAAATATTGAGATGGATCTTGATAAGAGTTACAAGGATAATTATGTTACCCAACAAGAGAAAGAAAGACAGCAAAAAGAAAGTATTTCTGAAACACTTTTTATAACTACACTTGATTATTTAGAAACCACAGATAAACTAAAGTTTACCTACAAATTGAATTCTAAAACTGGAACACTTAATAGTCAGGGTACCGCTGATTCCATTGTATCCTTTAAATGGACTGTAGTAGGTCCAAATAATGCGAAACCAACTTTCTCAAAAAGTGTAAGCATGAACAAACTTAGTGATGAAGCTGATACGGCCGAGGTTAATTTCCCTGTTCCTGGAAAATACTCCATCAGCCTGACTGTAACTACAAAAGACAATAAAAAAATACAAAGTAAAGTCTTGACCGACTATATAACGGTGTTAGATAAATCCCAAACAGCCTATATCAATAGTCAACGTCAAAAATCTATGATTAATTCACGTCAGGACAAACGTAAATATCAATTTAACAGCCCGAGCAATTACTACACCTCTAATGGCCGTAAACTTACCACTCAAGACAAAGCACAACTAGAAGTACTTGACGAATTGAATTCACTTATTGATACCGCAATTTTCATGTACAATAAAGGCAATACCGTAAAGGCATCAGCGTACATTGAACGTGCCTTATTCAGTAATATTCCAAATACCAAAATTAAACATGGCGATTTTAGAAGTCAAAAAGACTTGAATCTAATTAATACTTTTAATAATGGTGCTACAGAAGGTTTAACTGATGAAGCAAATTGGGATAAAATTGGATTATTTATTGATATTAATCCTGATACTGTCCTAGTAGAAATGGACTTTAAATCTGCTTTCAGCAATGAGTATTTAGAATCCAAATTTCCTAATTATGCCACTGATCAAACCATCACCACATGGTTGTTAAATCTTCGCAATGGGCTATCTGAATATACGATTGAAAGTCGTGGTAAGCAACGTTGGAGAAACGTTACGGAAGAGGAAAACATTGGTCGTTTAAACTACCGAAAAGATGACTACATCGATTATTTAGACGGAGACCTAGAATCTTCTATCTTCTATAACAATACAAAACGTAAGGATGATATTAACTCTGGGCGTTTAAGTGCAAAGAATACAGTTTATCAAAGTCAACATGAGAATCGTGACTTGAACAACGAACTCATTACTGAGAATTCTTCTGGATGGCCAACCACACTAATTTCAGACCGTTCTAAGGTTTACAAAGGAGGTTCTTGGGCTGATAGGGCGTATTGGTTATCTGCTGGAAACCGACGATTCCTAGATGAAGACAAAACGAGTGCAACCATCGGTTTCCGATGTGCGATGGATCGACTAGGTGGTCAACCTAATTTAAATTACAAGAAAAGGAAACGGTAGAGAATTCCGAACTTTAATTAACTTTGAGTCCCGCACAAGCGGGACTTTTTTATGGAACAACATTTTCCTATATTTTATGAATGTTCGGGTATTTCAACGGATACGCGGACCATTTCAACCGGTGATCTATTCATTTGTTTAAAAGGGGATCGATATGACGCCAACGAATTTGCTGAACAGGCATTATCGCAAGGCGCGAAGTACGTGATTAGTTCGGATCAAGCTCGATGTAATAATTTGAACATCCTATTTGTTGATGATACCCTGCACTTCTTGCAAGCGCTGGCCAAGCACCACAGAAAGCAATTTAATATTCCTATCCTTGGCATTACAGGGAGTAACGGTAAAACCACCACCAAGGAACTGATTAATGCGGTACTGGAGACAGAACGTGAGGTTCTTTGTACCACGGGTAACTTAAACAATCACATCGGTGTGCCCCTAACCCTACTTCGTTTAAATGCTACCCATGAAATAGCGATCATCGAAATGGGTGCCAATAAACCCGGGGACATTGAAGAACTATGCAACATTTCTGAACCCACACATGGCATCATTACGAATATTGGCAGCGCTCATTTAGAAGGTTTTGGAACCTTTGAAGGAGTACTTAATACCAAACTGGCCTTGTATCGTGCCATTGAAACGCAAGGAGGAACGCTTTTCTTTAATGCGGATGATCCCGTATTAACGCAACATCTCCCTCTAATCCGTTCGATCAATTACGGCATGAACAACGCAGCGCATTGTCAAGGAACTATAATCGAATTAACTCCTTACGTCAACTTTCAATATACCATTGATCACGTAGTTTCACCACGTATAAAAAGCCATTTAATTGGTGCGTATAACCTTTCGAATTTTCTTGCTGCAGTTTGTATAGGGCAATTTTTCCAAATAACACCAGCGTCGATACAACAGGGACTTGAGAACTATATTCCGTCGAACAATCGATCGCAAGTTCATAAAACCGCACGAAATACCTTAATTCTTGATTGTTACAATGCTAATCCATCAAGCATGCTGGCCGCGTTAGATTCCTTTGCTCAAATACCTCACCCACAAAAAATTGCGATCTTGGGAGACATGTTGGAATTAGGTGCGTTTTCAGAAGAAGCGCACTCAGCGCTTTTAGATCAGGCGTTTACATTAGGAATTCCGGTAATTACCGTTGGAAAAGAATTTGAACGAATCACCACGGAACGCGATCACTTTAAGGATACTCAAGGCTTAATTTCATCGGGATTACTCGCTCGGTATACGGAAGCGCTAATTTTAATCAAAGGATCAAGAGGTATTGAACTAGAGCAAATTGCACCCTTTCTTTAACCCCCGTATTGCATTAAAAAGGCTTTTAAGAACTCGTCTAATTCGCCATTCATAACCGCATCTACATCGGAAGTTTCTATACCCGTTCGAACATCCTTTATCAATTTATAGGGGTGCATCACATAATTTCGAATTTGTGAACCCCATTCAATTTTCTTCTTTCCAGCTTCGATTTCGCTGCGTTTCTCCATACGCTCGCGCAAGACCAATTCATACAATTGGGAGCGCAGCAATTGCATCGCCTTTTCTTTATTCGCTAATTGGGAACGAGATTCTGAATTTTCAATAATTATTCCGGATGGGGCATGACGTAAACGAACTGCTGTTTCTACCTTATTTACGTTTTGGCCTCCTGCACCTCCAGAACGGAATGTTTCCCATGAAATATCTGCCGGGTTAACATGAATTTCAATTTGATCATCGACCAAGGGATAGACATACACAGAAACGAAGGAAGTATGGCGTTTAGCATTGGAATCGAAGGGTGAAATGCGCACCAATCGATGCACCCCATTTTCACCTTTCAAATAACCGAAAGCAAATTCACCATCAAACTCCAAGGAAACGGTTTTAATTCCAGCCACATCCCCTTCTTGAAGATTCAGTTCAGTTATTTTACAGCCCTGCTTTTGCGCCCACATTAAATACATCCGCATGAGCATAGAAGCCCAATCACAACTTTCTGTACCACCTGCGCCTGCAGTAATTTGGATTACGGCACTCAAGGAGTCTTCTTCATTCGACAACATATTTTTGAGCTCCAGCTCTTCCACAAATCCACCAAGTTGTTGATATTGTTCTTGTACCTCAGCAGCAGAGGCCCCTCCTTCTTTCTCAAATTCTATCAAGACCTGAAGATCTTCATATCCTGATTGAATTCGTTTAAATCCTTCTACCCAATATTTTAAGCCTCGAATTATTTTCATCTGGGCTTCCGCCTTTTTTGGATCATCCCAAAAACTTGGATCTTGAGTGCGCAACTCTTCTTCACTTAACTGCTCTGTTTTTTCTGCAATTTTTAAGTAATTATAAATCGTCTGAATCCGCTGCTCTAATTCTTTATTTTGTTCATTGGTCATGCTGCAAAAGTACAAAAGTTAAGTCCTACCCTGTTTGAATCGTTTGATTATATTATTTTTGTAAAAAAACAAGAGCCATGAATATACCTGCGAATTTAAAATACACCAAAGAGCACGAATGGATTGCCATTGAAGGAGATATAGCAACCATTGGGATTACCGATTTTGCACAGAGCGAACTTGGAGACATCGTTTATGTTGAAATCGAAACGATTGGCGAGACTTTATCCAAGGATGAGGTTTTTGGATCTGTGGAGGCTGTAAAAACCGTTTCCGATTTATTTATGCCTGTAAGCGGTGAAATTCTTGAATTCAATGGTGACTTGGAGTCTAATCCTGAAGTGGTGAATAACGACCCATACGGTTCAGGATGGATGATTAAAGTGCAAATTTCTGACATGAGTGAATTAGAAGAACTTATGGATGCTACTGCATACCAAGACTTAGTTGGATAATACCATTCCTTTACACATAAAAAAAGCCCTGACAGTTTCGTCAGGGCTTTTTTTTAGGCATCTATTTTCGCGTATTTCGCATTACGCTCAATGAACTCTCGTCGAGGTGGAACATCATCTCCCATCAACATCGAGAATATTTGATCACACTCAGCCGCATTTTCGATGGTAACTTGTCTTAGTGTACGAGATTCTGGATTCATGGTAGTTTCCCATAATTGCTCTGCGTTCATTTCCCCAAGACCTTTGTATCGCTGCACATTCACAGAGGACTCACTTCCTCCCCCTTTAAATTCTTGAATCAATCGATCCCGCATGTCTTCATTCCACGCGTAATCAGATTTTGTTCCTTTTTTCACTTGATAAAGTGGTGGCGTAGCAATATAAATATATCCATGCTCAATCAACTCTTTCATATATCTAAATAAGAAGGTCAAGATCAGGGTTTCAATGTGAGATCCATCGACATCGGCATCACACATGATGATGATTTTATGGTAGCGAAGTTTTTCAAGATTTAGGGCCTTAGAATCCTCTTCGGTCCCTATTCGAACTCCAAGTGCGGTGTAGATATTTTTAATTTCTTCGTTTTCAAAGATTTTGTACTGCATCGCCTTCTCAACGTTCAATATTTTTCCTCGAAGCGGTAAAATCGCCTGAAAATGGCGGTCACGTCCTTGTTTTGCTGTTCCACCTGCAGAATCTCCCTCAACGAAATAAATTTCACAGGCGGCAGGGTCTTTTTCCGAGCAGTCTGCCAATTTACCTGGAAGCCCACTCCCCGATAATATATTTTTACGCTGAACCATCTCTCTGGCTTTGCGCGCTGCATGGCGGGCTCGTGCTGCAAGAATGACCTTTTCAACGATCATCCGTGCTTCGGCAGGGTGTTCTTCTAAGTAGGCGCTTAACATTTCTGAAACGGCCTGAGAAACGGGCGCTGTAACTTCACGGTTTCCGAGTTTTGTTTTGGTTTGCCCTTCGAATTGTGGTTCTGCCACTTTTACAGAAAGTACAGCCGTTAGTCCTTCACGGAAATCATCCCCATCAATTTCAATCTTTTCTTTTGTCAACATGCCACTGTCAGTAGCATATTTTTTCAAGGTATTGGTTAATCCGCGACGAAATCCAGAAAGGTGTGTTCCTCCTTCTTGTGTGTTAATATTATTTACATATGCTTGAATGTTCTCGGTGTAAGAGGTATTGTAAGTGAGTGCCACTTCCACTGGAATGCCCTCACGTTCGCCTTCAAAATAAATTACATCGGCAATAAGTGCTTCCCGATTTCGATCTAAATAGGACGCGAATTCACGTAGCCCTCCATCAGAATGAAAACTCACAAAATGCATTTTACCGTTTTCATCCACATTACGCTTATCGGTCAAGTTAATGGTAATGCCTTTATTAAGAAATGCTAATTCACGCATCCTCGCTGCAAGCGTGTCGTAATTGTATTCTGTGTAATCAAAAATGGATGCATCCGCCAGAAACGTTACCTCTGTACCTGTTTCTGTGGATTCACCTACTTCTTTTACAGGATACAAGGGTTTACCGATGTTGTATTCTTGTTGGAATACTTTTCCATCCCTTCTAACGGTGGCCATGAGGTGTGTTGAAAGGGCATTTACGCATGAAACACCAACCCCGTGAAGTCCACCAGAAACCTTGTACGTATCTTTATCAAACTTTCCACCGGCATGTAATACGGTCATAACCACTTCAAGTGCAGACTTTTTTTCTTTGGTGTGCATCGCCGTGGGAATACCACGTCCGTTATCGATTACTGTTACTGAATTATTTTCGTTGATAAATACATCAATTTTGTTGCAATAGCCTGCAAGCGCCTCATCGATGGAATTATCTACCACTTCATATACTAAGTGATGTAACCCCTTAAGTCCAACATCCCCAATATACATTGCCGGCCTCTTTCTTACCGCCTCTAGGCCCTCTAAGACCTGAATATTATCTGCTGAGTAATTATCTCTGCTTTCCGCTTCACTCATACCTTCTGTTTTACTATTTTTTAGGATTTAAAAATACCATACAAAAATACGTAAAACCGGGGGTGAAAACGGAGAATAACCCGAGTGAAATCCCTTAACTTTTCAACAAAATTTCAACGATTTACTTGGATTTTATCCAAGTAATGATTTCGGGGTCATTCGGAGGTGTAGTTGGTGAAATTACACGAACTAAAAATCCATTTTCATCGATTAAATATTTCTGAAAATTCCATTTAACCTCATTGTCTTCAAGTCCGTTTTTGGAGAGGTTCGTTAGAAACTCATACACGGGATGCATGTCTCTCCCTTTCACTGAAATTTTAGACATCATTGGGAAGGACACCCCATAATTTTTCGAGCAAAAAGCAGCGATTTCGCCATCGGACCCAGGCTCTTGCGCCATAAAATTATTCGCAGGGAATCCCACAATAATAAAATTCGAATCTTTAAACGCTCGGTAAAGCGCCTCTAGTTCTTTATATTGAGGAGTTAGGCCACACTTGGATGCGGTATTCACAACCATCATCTTCTTCCCCTTAAAAGCTGATAATTTTAAGCTATCGCCGTCGATGGTTTGCACCGTGAATTCATGTATAGATTGCTTGATCATTCCTGAAGAGTTTTTAGTAGGATTGCTGACATTGCGTTGACCCGTGCTGCAAAAAGAGAGTCCAAGGGCCAAAAAGAGTAAACCAAATATTTTCATATAATCAAAACAAACAATAACCAAATTAGTTTAATTGCGTTTAACATTCCATGAGATTTAGTTTAATTTATGCACTTATTTTCTTTTCATGCCTATCCGTATTTCATGCGCAGAAGATAAGCGGCAATTGGATTGGTATGTTAACCAATTTCAAGCAAGATTCTTCTAAAGCTATTCCAGTGCTTTTAAGTCATCAAGTAATTTTAAATTTTTCTAATGGAACCCTACGGATTGAGGATGATGGGACAGTACTTCAATATGAAGTATCGGGTGCGATTACAAACAAAAAGAACTTTACACTTAATTCTAGTAAATCTCCCATGCTTAAACCTAAAGGAGGAATCTCGGTTCCCTTTAGTATTCAATTTTCCATGAATGATTCGAGCGGTTATGTTGAATCTATTTTTAATGCGCCAGGAAGCCCCTACCATGGATATCACCTATATCTTGAGCGCGACATAAAATCCTACGAGCTTGTTGCTACTCCAATCTTGTCGACGGGTATTTCAAAGGTAATGCTATCCAGCATCAAACAAGGAATTCCTGCCAAGGAAAAGCGATTTAAAGAATTGCAACAATTCGAGTTTAATCCGGTATATTTTGGGTACAATGAATTTACTGTAGATAGCAGTTACAACGATTACTTAAAACGCATATGCCGAATATTGAAAAGCCACAGTGATTTAAGAATCAAAATAATCGGAAATACCGATGGCGACGGCAGTGAAGCATTCAATTTAGAATTATCTAAAAAGCGCAGCAACGAAATAAAACTCATCTTAATCAGGAATGGGATTCGTACGGACCGAATGATTGAAGAGTACAACGGAGAATTATACCCCATCGATTCAAACGAAACCGACGAAGGAAAGCGAAAAAATAGGCGGGTAGATTTTCAGTTTATTTAAGCGCTGACAACCTAGATTCAAGCAAGGCTAATTTCTGCAAGGCGTCTGCCTCTTTTTGGCGCTCTACAGCAACCACTTGTTCAGGAGCCCCAGCAACGAATCGTTCGTTTGACAATTTCCCTTGAACAGCGGCAAGAAACCCTTTGGTATATTTAATTTCTTCCAAAATTTTTGCGCGTTCGCCTTCAACATCGATTAACTCTCCGAACGGGATGTAATAGGCTACTCCTTTAACCATAAAACAATGCGCACCGGAAACTTCATCCGCTTGGCGTTTCAGCTCCGATAAATTCCCCATCTTCAGAAGTACCGCATCCAACGGATTGGAGGATGTGGTGACTACAACACATGTCAGTTTTACCTTTTGAGCAATATTCTGTGATTTTCGGAAATTGCGAATCCCAGAAATAATTTCGAACACCTCATTCATCGACGTTAGTACATTTTCATTCACAGGGGCAACAAGCGGCCAACTGGATATAATGATATCATCCCCCTCGCTGCGTTCGTTGAGGGTATGCCAGAGTTCTTCCGTGATAAAGGGCATAAATGGGTGCAGCATTTGCATCAATTTTTCAAAGAAAACCTTAGTTTGCGTCAAGGTTTTTAAATCAATGGGTTGCTCGTATCCCGGCTTGATCATTTCCAAATACCAGGAGCAGAAGTCGTCCCAAATCAACTTATACGTTTCCATCAAGGCGTCTGAGATTCTAAACTTTTCAAAATGGTCGTTGATCGCGATTAAACTCTCATTGAGTCTTTCTTGAAACCAAACAATTGCCTGCGTTGAATGCACAGGTTGATCAAATTCTCTGACCTCCCAACCCGAAACTAATCGATAGGCATTCCAGATTTTATTAGCAAAATTACGCCCCTGTTCACATTGGGAAGTATCGAACGGCAAATCATTCCCTGCTGGTGAGGAGATTAACGTCCCCACACGGACGCCATCTGCACCGAACTGATTAATCAAATCAATTGGGTCTGGAGAATTGCCCAACGATTTCGACATTTTTCGCCCTAATTTATCTCGAACTATTCCGGTGTAATATACATTTCTAAACGGAAGATCCCCCAAGTATTCATATCCGGCAATAATCATTCGAGCTACCCAAAAGAACATGATTTCCGGCGCTGTAACCAAATCATTGGTAGGGTAATAATAGGTTATTTCGGGATTGTTTGGCGACGTAATCCCATTGAACACTGAAATAGGCCACAACCAGCTGGAGAACCAGGTATCCAAGACATCCTCATCTTGTTTAATTTCAGAAGCAGTTTTATCAATACCCATGGATTTGAGTAAGGCGATGGCTTCATTTGCAGAAGCTGCCACTACAAAATCGTTTGCACCCTCACCGTAGAACCAAGCTGGGATTTGGTGTCCCCACCAAAGCTGTCTCGAAATGCACCAATCTTTCACGTTTTCCATCCAATGCCTGTAGGTATTTTTGAACTTATCTGGAAAAAACCTAATGTCATCATTCATGACATGATCGAGTGCAGGTTGTGCCAATTCTTTCATAGACAAAAACCACTGCATGGATAATTTTGGTTCTATCACCGCATTGGTTCGTTCTGAAAACCCTACTTTATTGATGTAGTCTTCCGTTTTAACCAGGTATCCTTTCTCTTGAAGTTCATTCGAAATCCGTTTTCTACATTCAAAGCGATCCACCCCTTCGTAATGTAAGCCATGAGCGTTTAATGTGCCGTTTTCATTAAACAAGTCGATGGAAGGTAAATTGAATTTCTTGCCAAGCTCGTAGTCGTTAATATCATGAGCCGGTGTGATTTTAAGGCATCCCGTACCAAAGGTTGGGTCGACATATTCATCGGCTATCACCGGGACTTTTCGACCGGAAATAGGAACAATAACAGTTTTTCCAATCGTATGTGCATAGCGTATATCTTCCGGATGAACGCACACCGCTGTATCTCCAAGTATGGTTTCAGGTCTGGTAGTTGCAATCGTCAACCAATCGTCTTCTGTGCCTTCAATTTTATAACGGATATGATATAACCTGGAATTCACCTCTTTGTGCAACACTTCCTCATCGGAAACCGCAGTAAGCGCCTCCGGATCCCAATTGACCATACGCACCCCGCGATAAATCTTACCTTTCTTGTGCAGGTCAATGAAGACAGCAATGACCGATTTGGAATACTCGGGATCCATGGTAAAATGCGTTCGCTCCCAGTCACAAGAGGCCCCTAATTTCTTCAGCTGTTCAAGAATAATACCTCCATGCTTATCCTTCCATTCAAAAGCGTGCTTCAAGAATTCTTCTCGAGTTAGATCGGTTTTATTGATTCCTTCTAACTTCAGTTTTTGTACCACTTTCGCTTCGGTAGCGATCGATGCATGATCTGTTCCAGGAACCCAACATGCATTTTTTCCCAACATCCGTGCTCTTCGCACTAACACATCTTGAATGGTATTATTCAGCATATGCCCCATATGTAGTACCCCGGTAACATTTGGCGGGGGAATTACGACGGTATAGGATTCACGCTCATCCGGGGTGGAATGAAAGTAGTTTTTGGATAACCAATAGGAATACCATTTATTTTCTACTTCTCCGGGAACAAATGTTTTGGGAATTTCCATGACGTTTCTTTGGCGCGAAGATACATATTTCAGCTCAAACAGCTCCGCTCCTTAAAACAGTCTATTGTTTCTGCGGCAAGACGTTTCCTCGTATGGTGAGCACAACGGGGGGAGCTTTATCGGAGGTAACGGTAATGGTTTTAACAAATTCACCCACGCGTTTTGTGTCGTAAGAAACACTAATCGTACCCGACTTTTTCTTTTTGATCGGGTTTTCAGGCTTCTCCGCGGTCGTGCATCCGCAACTTGTTTGAACATTGGTGATGGTAATTGTTTCACCGGTAGCATTTGTAAACTTAAAGTTGAAGAGCTCTTTAGAGTCGTAAGGAATGTCTTTACGTTCAATTTCGACCAGATCGAACCGTAATATTTTTTTTGAAGTGGATTGGGCCGAGACAGAAGTACTAATTAATAGGAGGAAAAATAATAAAAATGATTTCATATGGTAGCTTTTAACAAATTTAATAGAATAGTGATAAAACTCCTCATGTTCACCTGTGATTTTTAATTTCTTGCCAAATCCATTGAATCATGGGATAAGAATCCGTAATGCATTGTTCCGCATCGGATAAATCTACAAAAGCCACCTTGGTAATCCCTTCTTTCGTCTGTGGCTTTAGCTTATAGTTGGTTTCAGCAGACATTAGAAACCACGAGGTTTCTTTGAGAACGATTTTGCCTTTCATTGGGTAGAGGTGATGCGTAACGATAGGGGTTAAAGACTGAACCGTTAAATCCAATTGGCCACATTCCTCTGCTACTTCTCTCAAGGCTGCCTGCATTGGGAATTCATCACCATCAATCCATCCTTTCGGTAGATCCCACATCTTGTTTTTAAAAATTAATAGGAGCTTGTTATCTGAAAAAACGATGCCCCCAGCCGCCTTAATCAACCTAAACTGAGCCTTGAATTCGATGAATGTCGTTTGAATAGAAAGTTGGTTATTTGCTTGAGCATGAATAGCTTTCCACCACTTCATGGAAGGACTAACAGAATCTCCCGTAACTATTTCACAATCTTGCTGTTCATAACTACCAAGGAAAAGTTTCATTTTCTCAGTAAAAACAATATAATTTTGTGCCATGGTTTATGACAAAGATAGCGCATTGCGCATTGCGGGAGAATTATTACGTATTAAAGCAGTGAAACTTCAACCACAAGAACCATTCACGTGGGCATCCGGATGGAAATCTCCAATTTATTGTGACAATCGTAAAACACTTTCATTTCCTACGGTTAGGACATACATTCGTCAACGCTTAGCGGAAATCGTGGAAAAGGAATTTGGGAAACCGGATGTAATCGCTGGAATTGCCACTGGAGGAATCCCTCAAGGAGTTTTAGTGGCTCAAGAATTAGGGTTGCCTTTCATCTACATACGAAGTAACGTAAAAGATCATGGTTTAGGGAATTTAATTGAAGGGACCTATGAAGCGGGTCAAAATGTAGTGGTGGTGGAAGACCTGATTTCGACGGGTGGAAGCAGTTTACAAGGAGTGCAGGCATTGAAGGATGCTGGCATGAAAGTTAAAGGGCTCGTTGCTATTTTCTCGTATGGATTTCAAACCGCAAAAGAGGCGTTTGATCAAGCAGAGGTTCCGTTTATTGTTTTATCGGATTATGACCATTTGATTGAGCAAGCTCTAAACTTGGAGTACATTAAAGAAGAAGAATTAGATCAACTAAAAAAATGGAGAGAAATCCCATCTGATTGGACTCCATCTTGACGCATGCACATCCTCAGTAATCAGTTTACCGTTAATTCAACATGCGATATCATTTTAGGGTATCTATCTTTACCCTCGAATCTGGAAAAAATCCTCCCCGCAGAGCGCATACACGCTTTTGAAGCAGACCAAACCCAATGCAGCTTTAAAATTCAAGGAGGCATCACCATTAGCCTTGTGTTTGTGTCACGATCAGAGTTTGGCGTGAGGTATAAA
>Ga0247843_1007489_pt1 | contig 13376 bp, 9 predicted proteins | sample LaCruzMarch2017__FD_192420 | JGI IMG/M metagenome (GOLD analysis project Ga0247843, IMG submission 192420) | Freshwater microbial communities from meromictic Lake La Cruz, Castile-La Mancha, Spain - LaCruzMarch2017_8m | ecosystem: Environmental > Aquatic > Freshwater > Lake | place: Spain...
AGTACTGAATTTAGAGATACTGTCATGGTCGTTGCTTGTGCTTTACATAATTTTAGAACTTTCATTCGCTCCATCCTCCCACGCGCATGCGCCAGTCTAATATTTATTTCATCATAATCACTAGTATTTGAAGTTGGTGAACAAACGAAGTTATTTTAAGCGACACAACAAAAGGCTCCTATATTTCCATTCTGTCGCAGGCGAAAGCTCTAAACAATAATTTTTTCAGCATTGCAGGTGTAAACATCTTCAATGTCTCAATTCAAAACAAAATTGATCGACATCGTGGTTTGAAAACGGACAGGTTTGCCCCATTTAAAAGCGGGGTGCCAGTTGTTCATTAATTTTACTTAGCGCACCGCCTCTTCGTCGCACCCGCTTCCAATGCCTTTGGCCGTTTTTACTGTTTCGGGGATGACTTTGCCTTTTTCATTAACCACCAACGATACCCACACTTTGCCGCTTACTTTTTGAGAAACGGCTTTATCAGGGTATTTCATATTGTTGCTGATGACGGATCCTATCCCTTTTCAAACCTGTTGCAAAGGTAGCAACCTAATCTACGTGCGGAGCAATAAAACCCGCTATCATACTATCCTGAAAGATAGTGCAGCTGTCTATAAGTTCTCTGGCCTTGTGGATGAAAGGAGAGTCGGGATAGTCGCTTGCTTTTTTTAATAATTCAGCGGCTTTCCGAAAGTCCAATTCGCGGAATCGTTGGTTGGCGCTCTGCCAGGAGTTTTCTATCAGTTTATGCCGAATAGTGCTGTCCTGAGGATTTGTATCAAGAATTTTTTCGTAAATCACTAAGGCAATTTTTAGAGAATTGGGGTCTTTTGCAACCTCCTCAAGGGCTTTCAAATGCCCTATGCATCGGTCACAGTTCGCTATTTGATCAATCAAATAGTCATCGGCTTCCTTTCTGGGCAATTGTTTTGCTTTTTCATAACTTGCCTTAGCCTGTTCGTATTTTCCTTCTTTGTATAGCTTATCGGCTTGTGCTTTATGATTTTCTTCCGTTGTTGGAGCGGAAGTTTGTGCATGTAAAGAGCTAATTTGCAGGCTGATAATCAGCATGAGTAGGGTAGCGAAATGTATCATGATCTTAACAGATAATTTAGGCAAAACTACCTTGATTTTTCTAAATTTTGATACTGTCCGACTATTAGGATAAATTTTGTAAATAAAACAACATATAAATAACATAAATCAGTGCCTTTGGCTTTGTTCTCTTTATCAACCTTTCTCCTGCTAAAGGTTGTAACAATATCAATTTTAGGAAGGTTAGTGGAAATAGGAACTGTGCCTTAAAAGAACATAAATTGTAGGTCAAAAGAATAGGGCTTTTTCACTTCCCCGCCAAATGTTCATTGCGGTATTCGATGGGCGTGCAGCCTTTGATTTGGCGGAATTGCCGCGCAATGTTTTTGCTGTCGGTAAGGCCCATTTCCAGCGCAATCTCAAAAACCGTCATGTCGGTTTCGATGAGTTTTTGCGTGAACTTTTCGATGCGAAGATTGAAGATGTACTTGTAAATAGGATAGCCCGTAATGTCCTGGAAACGTTGCTCTAAAGCCCTTCTTGACAGAGGAACCTGCTTCACTACATCTTCCACCTGCAGGTTTTTATCACTATTTTGGTGAATGAATTTTAAAGAAGAAGCGATATAGCGGTCGTTGGTGGCGTAAATATCGGTGGATTGGCGCGTGACAATCTGCGTCGGTTTGACGATGATATCGTAATAATCAGCTGTGCCGTGTTCAATCATGTGGTGCAGCAACTTGGCCGCATCGTAGCCTCCTTTTTCAGTGTCCTGTCCGATGCTGGAAAGGGGAGGGTCCGAAAATTCACAAATCATTTCATCGTTGTCCACCCCCAACACCGCTACGTGTTCGGGGATGCGGATGTTGGATTGCCGACAGGCTTCGGTAATGTGCTGCCCTTGGTTATCGTCGCAGGTCATGAGAGCAATGGGCTTGGGCAGGGATTTAAGCCATTGACTCAGCGGGCTGGGTTTGTAGTACCACAACTCACTCGACCGCGCCATGATGTGCTCAAAATAATGCACCTGATGCCCCGCTTTCTTGACCCGGTCTTCAAAACCGTCGGCCCGCTCGCGCGACCAAACAATGTCTTTGAAACCGTAAAAAGCAAAGTTCTTAAAACCTTTTCGGAGAAAATATTCGGCTCCCATCTTCCCCGCTTCGTAGTGGTCGCCGGTGATGTTGGGGATTTCTTTGAAACGTTCTTTAAAATCTTGGGCAATGACCGGAATGCCCGCTTCAACGATTTTGGTGATTTTAGGGTCGTTGTACAATTGCCCGATGATTCCGTCGGCTTCCCACTCCAAGGCCCATTCCAAGATTCCGTCAATCCCTATCGTTTCGCGCTGAAACAACGGCATCCGACAGAAAATCCAGGGGCCGTGTTCTTTGGAATACTTGGAGATTCCTTTCAACAGGCCCTTGCTGTATTCTTCGGCAAAGTCGATGAGGAGAATGATCTTGTACATAAGTTACGGAGTTGGGTTGACTGTTATCTGTTTAACCGTTATCCGTTTATTGTCAGTAAATTAATTGGTTCTGTTTTTTACCAAATCGATTTTCTTTGATAATGGCTTATTATTAAACAGATAACAATTAACAAATAACGGTTAACTGCATCAGGCTACGCAAAAAGTTTTTTCCAGCTTTTAACGGTGGCGTTGGTTACGAGGGGTTTGGCCCAGAGTCCAATGCTCAAAATGTAGCCTAAAGTAATCATCAAAAACAACATTGCTAAGCGCAGCCCGACCAATTCGGCCAATCCGCCGATGATGAGCGGAACAACCGCGCCACCCGCAATGCCCGAACAAAGAATCCCGGAAAATGTACCATGGTGATAGGGGACGGAGTTGAGGGCCAACGAAACAATGATCGACCACATGACCGAAGCGCAGAATCCGCTCAACGGAAAGGCATACAAAGCCGCTTCAACGGGGCCAAATAAACCCACCAATACCGAAATAATGGCACCGACGGTGAATAAAGTTAATACCCGACGACTATCGAAGATTTTGAGTAAAATCAATCCCAAGACACAGCCAACAGTGAGCAATCCCCAAAAATAAGAAATGACCGAGGCACCTTCGGTGGCGGGGTCTACGTTGTGGTAGGTTTGGAGAAATTTGGACGTCCAGTTGGCAATGCCCTGTTCGGTGCCAACGTAACAAAAAATTCCAATGAAGAATAAAAGTACGTAACGATTTTTGAGCAAGTCTTTGAAGGCGTTTTCGGTGTCGATCTTTTCGTCTTCTTTGAGTTCTACTTCGGGGAATTTGACAAACCATATCACAACCACCATCAGAAAAGCTACGACCGCAAACACCCAATACAGCGAAACCCATTTCAGGTCGGCAGGAACAATTTGGTTAAGCGTAGTAATAAGAGCATTGGTGTCCGACGTTCCGTGCACATTTAAAACCAAATAACTGTACAGCATCGGGCTCAGAAAGGAAGCACCGCCGAAAAAAAGCTGCGCCATCACCGAGTTAAAGGCGAAATTGGCTTCACCCCCCGCTACTCTTAGCAACGGATTAATCACCACCTGCAACATGGCCATACCGATGCCGATGATGAATAGCGAAAGCAAAGCCACTGTGAATGTAGGCATTATGGCAAACAACAATGCCCCCCCGAAAGCCATCATAAATGCCCAAAGCAGCACTTTTTTTTCTCGGTATTTTTCGACCAAAATCCCCGAAGGAATGGAAGCTACGCCATACGCCACAAAAAACGCAAAAGGCAAAAAACCCGCTAATCCAATGCTCAGTTGAAAGCTGTCGACGATGTCGGGGATAATGGGTCCCAGAATGTTGCTGAGAAAAGAAATGACGAAGAAAATGAGAAAAATGAGAATGACAATAAAGGTATTGCTTTTCATGAAGTTGGGTTTACGAGCGTCAATTTTACCACTAATCTATTAAACTTTCACCTTTAAATCTTGAGAAACTAAGGCAGCGGCACCCAGCAGCGAAATAGTATCGTCTTGGGATTGCATTATTTTAAGGAGTTTGAGCGATTGCGGATAGGCAAAATCGTTGAGTGCTTCCAACATTCCCGCTTTAAACAAAGGATAGGCTTTGGAAATGGAACCGCCTAATATAATGGCTTCGGGGTCAAATACGTACATCACGGCCTTGATAGCACATCCGATATGAACGCCGAATTCTGACCATAATCCAATGGCTTTTTTATCGCCAGCCAATGCTGCACGGCTGGCTTCCAGCGCACTGGTACCGTGTACGACATCAAAAAAGTTGCTGCAGGCGTAATATTCAAAATTGTGGTCGCGGTAGGGAAGCATTCCTATTTCTCCCGCGCCGCAGTTGTTGCCGATATACAGCTGATTGTCAATGATTATGCCTGAACCCAATCCCGTCCCGATGGTCATTCCTACTACTGAGTTATAGTTTTTGGCCACGCCGAAACGGTGTTCTCCCAACGTAAAACAATTGACATCGTTGTTGACAAAAACGGGCAAATTGAATTCTTCTTCCAAAATATCCCGTAAGGCTACTTTTTCCCAAGAAGGAATATTGGCAACGTTGTACACAATTCCCCGTTCGGTATCCACCACCGATGGTACGCCAATGCCGATACTGGTCGCCGAATAATGGGTCAGCGGTTTGATGAGGTCAATCAATTGACTTAATGTAGCTGATAACGAATCCTTTTGTTGGAGAAATATAGTTTTCTGGTGGATGATGGAACCGTTCTTTTCGATACCCGCCTTTACTTTTGTTCCTCCTAAATCTACACCTATTGTCATGGTCACTCTTTTTTCGATTTTTATTTTATACTCACCGTGCGACTGCCTTTGCCCGCAGCGTCAAAACTTTTCAGTTTAACGGTTCCCGTGACGTTGATTGGATTTTTGTATTCCGTCGATTTTTCGCTCGGTTCACTGCCGTCAGTGGTGTATCGAATGGTCAGCCCTGGGAAAGAGCTATTAGCCTTTAGTGTGCCGTTTTCAACGAGGGCACCTGGTAACGGTACTCGATAATTGTAACCGCCGTTGAGATAACTCAAGCGCGGCAACTCTTTTTGTGCCAACGTATTTACAAACACATTCCAGCCCGTTTGAATGACCTTTTCACGCGTGGCTTTGTCGGAAATGTTTTCCCACGGGCGTTCGGCGCTCCAGGCGCTTTCGGCAAATCCCATCAGTTTGGGCAAGGTGTAATATTCCATCATGTCGCGCCCTTTTACGGTTTCACTCCAGAGTTGGCATTCTACACCCATGATGTTTTTGCGTGCTTCAGGCTTAAGACGCTCTACTTTGTCAAATACCATCGGCTTGCCCATGGCCGTCGTGTAGGTGGTTTTGAACATATCGTAAGGCGCAAACGTGTAATTGTCGCGGGTGTCTACAAAACCCGCCCAGTAGAGTCCGGGCTCTTTGGGGTCGTTGTTGTAGGCCAAATCAAAGTAGAAATTGGTCACGTTACAAAGGACTACCGGATAACCTGCGTTGGCGATTTTATAGCCCATATCCGGGTCAAATACGTTGTTCCAGACGTAGGGGATGACATTTTTGCCCGCAAACTCCGGGTTAACTTTCAGCGCACCGTCTTTGTCTTTGATCATGGAAACTTCTTCCCAGCCGTGAACTTGCAGGTTGCGTTTTTTCAGGCTTGGCAGCAGTCGACGAATAAAATACGGGTGTAAGTTGTATGCGTTGCCAATGCTTGGGTCTTTTTTGAGAAGCTCCTGTGCCAAAGGCGATTGGGTCCAAGCTCCCCCGGCTACTTCATCGCCGCCGATGTGAAAGAGATCCAGCGTAAGCCCCGCCTCTTTGTACATTTTAATGATTTCGTCGGTGACTTTTTCGTAAAAATGATAGGTGGATTCCTGGGTTACGTCCACCACGTTATCTTTGTATCCTTGCGCCGACAAATACACCGATTGGTCATTGGGGTCAATGAGTCGGTACTCGTTGGCCTCTTTTTCCTTGCCTTCTTTCATCAACCGTTCATAACGTGCCTCCATGGCTTTGATGGCCGCGTGCGCGTGTCCGGGAAGGTTTACTTCCGGGATGATTTTAATGTGGCGTGCCGTAGCGTACTTGAGAATTTCGATAAAATCGGCTTTGGAATAAAAACCGCTGCCGTGTTTGCCTTTGTCGTACGCAACAGGCCCGGAGCCATAGCCCGGATGCAGTGCGGCATTTTTATACGAAGAAATGTGTTGACGTTGGGCACCTACCTGCGTCAGTTCGGGCAAGCCGTCAATTTCCAATCGCCAGCCTTCGTCTTCGGTGGTGTACAGCAAAAAGTGGTTTAACTTGTAAAATGCCAGGACATCTAACAAACGCAAAATGGTTTCTTTATCCTGAAAATTACGGCTCACGTCCAGCTGCATACTGCGAAAATGAAAGCGCGGCGCATCTTCGATTTGCACGTAGTCCAAACCGACAGAAGTGGATTTTTGAACAAAAGCCTTCGTTGGAATCAGCGCCGCCAGACTTTGGGTGCCGTAAAAAACCCCGGCAGCATCACTTCCGATGATGGAAACGCCTTTGTCGTCGATGGTCAGATGATACGCTTCTTTATTGATGCCGTTGACGGCGATTTTACCCGTTTGTAATGAAATCGTATTGGCCGCTGGGGCCGCATTTTTTACGGCAAACTCATTTCCTGTCAATTCTTTCAGCCGTTGGGCGAGCAGTTTGGCTTCGCTTTCAAGTCCGTTTTGGTAGTGAATAGAAGCAGCGGACGTCAACGTGAATGTGCCTTTTCCTGCGGTTACCTTCACCGGGCTGGGTATCACTTTTAATAATTGGTCTGCGTTGACCGGACTGACGCCCAAGTTTTCTTTGTATTGGTATTCGTGGGTCAAAATCGGATCTTGGTCGTTGGGGCCGCGCAGTAATTGTTCTTTTTTGGTAAAAGGCACCACTGTACAAGGGGCGAGTTGTACAATTTGACTTTCTTTTCCTTCTTTATCATAAAATACAAAGTACAGACCCAACGGCGCGTCGGTTTCTTTGACAATCCCTTCGGTGCCTTTGTAACTTACCGTGACGGAATCGCCGGGAGCCAGATGAAACCCTTTATTAGGCGTCATTTTGTACCAATCACCGTTAATATGTTCGAGTTGGGCAGGTTGAGGGGTGGAATAAGGCAGCAAAGGGCGGGGTGCCATATTGAAAAATAAAGCCCAACTGCTGTCGCCTAAGGTAAGGTTTCCGTTATTTTTTAAGTAAAATTTGGCTTCAAATACGTCAGGGGGGGCCGCAAAATTGCTGACCACTTCCCAAGAAACGGCCACCTTGGCAGCTTGGTCAAAACTCCCGGTTTCGGACGATTTACAGCCGTTAAGAACGAAAATTATCAGGAACAAAAATGTATTGTATAAAATATTACGCATAATTTATGGGGTTAAATAGCCCTAATAATACTGTGGCACGTATTAAAAATACCATCGGCTGTTGAAGTAATTTTTAACAATTCCCTAATCCAATCCTTTTGATGCTACCACAAACCAACCGACTTATTTCGCTGGACGCGCTTCGTGGGTTCACCATTGCTGCGATGCTCATGGTTAATTTTCCCGGCAGTGAAGAGCACGTCTTTTTCACGCTGCGCCATACCAAGTGGAACGGCCTTTCTTTTACGGACTTGGTTGCACCCATTTTTCTGTTTGTGGTGGGGGTTTCGATTGTTCTTGCGTATTCAAAATCACGGATTGGCGTTGCAAACGCCGGTTTCCAAAATGCTCGCGTTACAAACGCGAGCAAGCTTTACAGAAAGATCGTTATTCGTTCGCTGAAGATTTTTGCCGTTGGAATGTTTCTGAACCTGATGCCCACGTTTGATTTCAACGATATTCGCTGGACGGGTACATTGCATCGCATCGCGTTTGTGTTTTTGGGGTGCGCTGTTTTGTTTCTAAATACAAACTGGAAACAACAGGCGTGGACTGGTGCCATCATTTTGGTGGTCTATTGGTTGGCGCTGACACTCATTCCGACACCGGGCATGGGGAAAGTGATGCTGGAGCCCGGATTCAATCTCGTGGCGTGGTTTGATACTCAGTTTTTGCCGGGTAAAATGTGGCAGGGTACGTGGGACCCGGAAAGTATCCTGAGTACGTTTCCTTCCATCGTGTCGGGGATTTCGGGAATGTTGGCGGGGCGGTTGCTGCAAAGTAAATTGACGCCCAACGAAAAAGTGAATTACCTCATGACGGCAGGCGTATTTTCGGCGGCTTTGGGTTATTTCTGGGGATTGGGTTTTCCGGTAAACGAAAATCTTTGGACAAGTTCGTTTGTGCTCGTAACCTCCGGTTTTGCGTGTCTGCTGCTCGGCGCTCTGTATTTTATGGTGGATATATTGGGGAAAACCAAAGGCACGCAGCCCGGAATTATTTTCGGTGCCAACGCCATTGCGGTGTATGTGTTGGGAGATATTTTAGCGCTTTTCTTTTATGGGGCAAAGTTTGGGGAACATTCCCTCAATGAGCATGCGGTCAATGGGTTGATAACTTTGGGCGCAACGCCCAATTTAGCCAGTCTATTGTATGCGCTGTTTTTTGTTTCGGTTAACTTTATCCCCGCGTATTTTCTGTACCGTAAAAAGATATTTATCAAATTGTAAGTGTAATTCCGATGTTTTTTATGAAAATTCTTTCCTTTTGGAATCCAGTCAGACTTGCCAAGTTCCAAAAACTTGGCAAGTCTATGATACCCTACCTTATTATCAGTCTCTTTATCTCCTCCGTTGCCTTTGCTCAAAAAGTAAGAAAGGTAAAATTTGGTCTGTTTACGGACGTTCACGTGCCTACCATGCACGACGCCAAAGAGCGTATCACCGCGTTTATGGACAGCATGAAAACGGCCAAGCCTGATTTTGTCATCGAACTCGGCGATTTTGGTACGCCTGCCCCGAAATACGCGTACGGATTCGACCTTTGGAAATCGTACCCGGGCCTCAAATACCAGGTCATCGGCAACCATGAAATGGACGGCGGTTATTCGTTGAAACAGGCGCTGGACTACCGAGGAATGCCTTCTCCGTATTATTCCTTTGAAAACAACGGCTTCTATTTCATCGTGTTGGACGGAAACGACAAAAAAACGCCCGAAGTGAAAGGCTATCAACAGTACATTGGTGAAAAGCAATTGGAGTGGCTGGAAGAGGAACTGGATAAAGCCAAAACGCCCATCATTATTTTTTCTCACCAAGGCTTGGGAAAAGACGGCGTGGACAACGCGGCCGACATTCGGGCGATGTTGGAAGTACACAATAAGAAAGCCAAAAAGAATAAAGTCATTGTCAATTTCTATGGACACATTCACTACGACCGGGCGGACGAAATTAACGGCATTTGGTACGTCTGCATCAATTCCATGTCGTACAAATGGCTGGGAGAAGAATACGGGCACGTTCGCTACAGCGAGCAAGTGGACAAAGACTTCAAATGGATAAAATACACGGCTCCCTACAAAGACCCGCTCTATACCGTTATTGAGATTTCAACCAAAGGAACCATCACGATTGCAGGGAAAAAATCGGAATGGGTTGGGCTACCTCCTGAAAAGGTAGGTTTTCCCGTACAGAACCCTGAATATGAAGTGCCCGAAATCAGAGCACGAGTCCTGAAGTTCAAGCCGTAGGGACAGCCCTATCGTCTGTCCTTAGACTAAAGGTCAGACGATAGTCAGACCGTGACTTTAAAAACCAATTCAGCTACCTCCTCAAACCCCATGCTTTAGCGTGGGGTAAAGTGACAATAAATATGAATCGGGCTTTCGCCCTGACTTTTGAGTATGAGAAAATTACAACTGATTGCCTGTATTTTTTTGGTAACATGGCTTACCAGTTTTGCCAAAACCATTGACATTTCCGACGCACGAATTTACACGTCGATTTCCGATAAGCAGGTGTTGAGACGAAGTATAGAGATACTCCAACAGGAAGTCAAAAAACGCAGTCATTTGGATTGGCCGTTGTTGGCTAAACTTCCGTCGGATGGAAAACCCTACGTAGGTATTGCGTTGGAAAGTGACCTTTCTGGGTTTTCGTTACGGGTTCGGGACGAAATTCGGAAACTGCCCGCCATCGCGGCTGAAGGGTATAAGTTGCTGGTAATCCCCGAAACCAAAGCGGTACTTGTTGTCGGGAAAGATGCTCGGGGGATTCTGTTCGGGGTCGGTCGGTTGCTGCGGAAGATGGAAATCAGTCATACGCTGGTGGTCGTTTCGGATGACTTGGCGCTGGCCACGAGTCCGCGCTATCCTGTTCGTGGGCATCAGTTGGGTTATCGTCCCAAAACCAACGCGTATGATGCATTTACGGTAGAGCAGTTTGACCAATACATTCGGGAATTGGCGCTGTTCGGTGCCAACAGCATTGAGATCATGCCGCCTCGTACCGACGATTATGCTACAAGCCGACACATGAAATTGCCTGCTGTTAAGATGATTGCGGAGCAGGCACGGATTTGCAAAGAGTACGGGCTCGACGTGTGGATGTGGTATCCCAACATGGGTTCCAATTATACGCACCCCGATTCCATTCAAAAAGAACTGAAAGAACGAAACGAGATTTGTTCCACGGTTTCTCAGCTGGACCACGTATTTGTGCCCGGTGGTGACCCCGGCGATTTGGAGCCCGATGTACTGTTTGCCTGGTTGGAGAAAATGTCGGTAGTCTTAAAAAAGCACCACCCCAAAGCTAAAATTTGGGTCTCGCCGCAGGTCTTTCGGCCTACCAAAAAATGGTTTGATGCGTTTTACATGCACGTCAACAAAAACTATCCGTGGTTTGGCGGTGTGGTGTTTGGGCCTTGGGTTAAAATGCCCATGCAGGAGATTCGACGGGTGGTCAATGCCTCCATTCCGATTCGACATTACCCCGATATTACGCACAATTACAGTTCGCAATATCCTGTTCCGCACTGGGATTTGGCCTACGCCATGACGCTCGGGAGGGAGAGCATCAATCCGCGCCCGCACGATGAAAAAGTGATTCATAACGCTTTGGACGAATACGGAGTGGGAAGTATCAGCTATTCGGAAGGCACCAACGACGACGTTAACAAATTTGTGTGGAGTGACCAGGACTGGAACCCCGAAACGCCCGTCATTGAAACCTTACGTGATTATGCCCGTCTGTTTTTTGGACCTGACTACCAAGAGTCTGTGGCGCAGGGGCTTGTGGCTTTGGAAGATAATTTAAGAGGCCCTTTGTTGACCAACGAAGGCGTTTCGCGGACATTGATGCAATGGCAAACCATGGAAGCAGATGCGTCGCCGGAGCTTTTGCAAAATCCCCGTTTTCAGATGGGACTGATTCGGGCTTATTTTGATGCCTACACGCGCCGCCGCCTGATGTATGAAACGGAAATAGAGCAGGAAGCCAAAGATATGCTAATAAGAGTACGGTCGGGAAGTTCATTGGCAACCATTCAACGCGCAAAATCTACGTTGGAAAACGCGTGGAAATGGCCCATTTTGCCCGATTATCGCCGAAAATGCTATATGTTAGCTGACACACTGTATAAAAGTATCGGGGCACAATTGACCATGGCGAAGCACGGTGCGATGTCGGGACGCGGCAATTTTGTAGACAATATCGACATTCCTCTTAATGATGCGCCCTATCTGTTGGACCAATTGACCAAAATAGAAAAACTGAGCAGCGAATCGGAGCGATTACATAAAATTGACCAATTGCTGCGTCGTACCGATCCGGGCTTGGGTGGATTTTACGACCATTTTGGTTCATCTGAAAGCTGGCATCGTGTGATTTCAGACGTTTCTTGGGAAAAAGATCCGGGCAGTTTGCAATCGCCGCGTATTGGGTTTGGCGTAGGCTTGGTAGGAGAGGAATGGGTGGACGAAATCAAAGCTACCGGTTTTAAAGGGCAGGTCACCCCGCGCGCGTGGATGAAGCAGGCCAAAACGTTGTATGACCAACCGCTGAAAATTGCCTATACTGAATTAGACCCGCAGTCGTCGTACCGAATGAAGATTTCGTACACGGGACGTTTTCGCTCGCGCATGAAACTCACGACTGATGATGGCTTTATCATTCACGATTTTCTCCAAACGGGCGAACAACCTCTTTTTGAATTTGACGTTCCCCAAAAAGCCACTGCCGACGGTAAAGTAACCTTCATCTGGAATTGTGGTGAAGGCGAGCGAGGCTCTCAGGTAACGGAGATTTGGTTGATGAAAAAGTAAACTCTTTGTCGTCCTGATACGCCAAAAAGAGGGGATAATTCTTCGGAATTATCCCCTCTTTGATAACTCATTGTTTTTACAAATACGTAATCGGCCTTATTGCTTACAAAGTCAATGAGTTCTGTGTAAGTGCTTACTGACCAAGGAGTTGCAGGGGCTGATTCTGCTATTGTAAAAACAAAGATTGTCTTAGAGTACTCCGTATTTTGGAAGAATAATTAGTAGCTTTTGGGGTACTTACCGTGTTTCAAACAGGCTGATTATTTTTGGTTCGAGGTAGCCTTCGGAACACCCCGAACAACGAGGGGCTTGGTCTTTCGGTTATACTACATTTTATTCGTCATTTCGTCTTGATTAATGGTTTAGCTTGTAGTGCTTGTATGAGTGTCAGCAAAGCTAATAGTCCATAAATAACAGAAAGTCCAATTGTCAATTTTGTGTTTTTTAAAACATAATATGAAAGTATAGGCAATACTTGTAAGGCATGCATACCAATAAAATGTGACACTCTTAAATCGCCAACTGTTTTGCTCCAACCTATGATGAACCAATTTGAATTGTCGTTTAATGCTCCTACACTATGGTTTAGTCTTGAACCCATTGCAAAACCTTCAAATGAAAATATAACGAAAATAATTATTCCTAATCTTATAGCCCAAACGTAGTAATTGGGTAATTCTGGAAATGAGTTTGTGAAAAATAGTAGTCCAACAAATGCTGTATAAAGCGTTACTAAAGTGGCTGCTAATGCCATCATTGAATATAATGCTGCATAAACAGGGTACACCAAGGTTATGCTTAAGTTGTGCGTCGTGTTCGATAGAACACTGCGCACTCAAAATAAAAGGCAGTTTGTAACTGCCCTTCCAAAATAAAAGTAGCTAAAACATAGCTGTAAAAAGAACAATTAAAAAGGGTTTTTGGAGATAGATTGGTGATATAATATTACGAACTTTGAGAGCTTTGCCAGCTTGGAAGGGTCGTTACAAACGGCTTCTTATTTTCAGTACGCAGTGTTTAGAAGAACACTTTCCACAACCGACTTTGTAACTCTTTGATTGCCAATTTATTGTATTTATAATTTTTGCAAAACTAAACCCAGTTTAGCGGCTTGTTTTTCCAATTTTAGTAACTGTTTTTGCTTATAT